>JAABUP010000398.1_pt1 | contig 88842 bp, 94 predicted proteins | sample 5559201 | NCBI WGS metagenome assembly JAABUP01 (sample SAMN10711887, study PRJNA513373) | rock metagenome | isolation source: Antarctica rocks | place: Antarctica | reverse complement strand
GCCGGACGCGGCTGGTCGCCGAGACCGGGGCCGGTCAGCACGGGCTCGCGACCGCCACCGTGGCGGCGAAGTTCGGGTTCGAGTGCACGGTCTACATGGGCGAGGTGGACATCGCCCGCCAGCGGCCCAACGTCTTCATGATGGAACGGCTCGGCGCCACGGTGGTGCCCGTGCGGTACGGCAGCCGCACCCTCAAGGACGCGGTCAACGCTGCCCTGAAGGACTACATCGCATCGAGCGCGGACACGCACTACCTGCTCGGCTCGGCACTCGGGCCGCATCCCTACCCGACGATGGTGCGCGACTTCCAGTCGGTGGTCGGGCAGGAGATCATGGCGCAGCTACAGCAGGCGGAGGGCAGGCTCCCCGGCTACGTGGTCGCCTGCGTCGGCGGCGGGAGCAACGCGATCGGAGCGTTCAGCCCGTTCGTCCCGCACGAGTCCGTGACGCTGGTCGGCGTTGAGGCAGGCGGGAAGGGAGACGGGACCGGCGAGCATGCCCTGCGCTTCCCGCACGGCCGCACCGGCATTGTCGAGGGATACAAGTCGGTGTTCCTGCAGGACGACGACGGCCAGCTATCACCCACGCACAGCATCTCGGCGGGCCTGGACTATCCGGGCATCGGCCCGGAGCTGGCCTGGCTCCATGACCAGGGCCGGATCAGCTTCGCCTGCGCCCGCGATGACGCGGTGGTCGAGGCGGTTGACCTGCTGGCCCGCACCGAGGGCATCTTGCCGGCGCTGGAGTCGGCGCATGCGGTGGCCCACGTCATCGACCTGGCTCCCCGGCTGGGCCGGGACGAGGTAGTCGTGATCAATATCTCCGGCCGCGGCGACAAGGACCTGTTCATCCTCGCCGACGCGTTCGCCGACCAGGAGTTCTACGAGTTCCTCAGAACGGAGACTGCGCGCCATGACCAACAGGATTGACGAGCGCCTCGCCGGTCTCGCTGCCGGACGGCGCAAGGGGCTCATGACCCACGTAGTGGTGGGCTACCCGTCGCTGGCGTCGACGAGCGCGCTCATCCTCGCCATGGACGAGGCCGGCGCCGACTTCATCGAACTGCAGATTCCCTTCTCCGATCCCCTCGCGGACGGCCCGACCATCCAGTCCGCCTGCGAGGCCGCGATCGCGCGCGGTGCCCGGGTCCGGGACGCTTTCACCATCGCGGCCGAGTGCTCCGGCCGGGTGCAGGCACCGCTGCTGTTCATGGCGTACGCCAACACGGTCTACCGGTACGGCACGGAGGTGTTCTGCCGGGATGCCGCCGCAGCCGGCATCAGCGGGCTCATCGTGCCGGATCTCCCTGCCGAGGCCGCCCGGCATGAGGGCTACCTTGAGGCGTGCCGTCGCCACGGCCTGCACAACATCGTCACGCTCGCGCCCACCTCGACCAGCGACCGCATCGCGGTGAACGCGTCAGTCGCGAGCGGCTTCGTCTACTGCATGTCGCGCCAGGGCGTCACCGGCGCCCGGCTCGGCCTTGCGCCGGACATCCAGGCCTACCTGCAGCGAGTGCGGGGACACCTGACCGTGCCGATGGCGGTCGGGTTCGGCATCTCCGACCGGGGCCGCCTGGAACAGGTACTGCCGTACTGCGACGTCGCGACGGTGGGCAGCGCGCTGATCGACCGCCTCGCCGGCACCGAGCCCGGCGATGTGACCGGCCAGGTGGACACCACCAGGGCATTCCTGCGGACGCTGACTCCCGCCCTTGCCTGAGGCGATCGCCCTGGACCAGCCGCGGCCCGAGGCGTGGACGGTCCGGCAGATCTGCCATCACGTCGCCAACGTCGTCTACTACGCCCGCCAGATCGGTGATCTGGCCGCAGCCGACGCGGATCTCGCAAGAGCCGACATGCTGCCTAGTATCCGCGCGGGAAGCCTGGTGCCATAATGGCAACATGAAGCGGATGAACCTGCGGGACGTCCCTGACGAGGTCTACACCGCGCTGGCTGAGGAAGCCGGGGCTCGTCACCAGTCGCTCAATGCATTCGTCATCGACCGGCTGGCCGAGGTCGCCCAGCTAGCACGTCTCGTCGACTACGTCAGGTCCTACCCGGCGCCGACGGATACCGGCGTGGCGCTGGACGATGCGGCTGCAGCGGTCCGGGAGGTCCGGGAGGTACGGGAAGCGTCGTGAGCCTGGCGGTGATCGATGCGTCCGTGTTGGCTGCCTTCTACGCCGCCGACGACCCCCGCCGCGCCGCGGTCGTCGAGCGCCTGACGGCCGGCCACGCTTTGTTCGCCCCGGCCCACCTTGATGCCGAAGTCGTGTCTGCTCTGCGCAGCATGGCCCGGGGCAACCGTGTCCTGAACCGGGCAGTGCCTGGCGCACTGAGACATCTGGCTGGCTTCGCCATCCGACGGATACCGTTGGCACCCTTTTTGGAACGGATGTGGGAGTTGCGGGAGAACGTCACGCCCTACGACGCTGCCTACGTCGCCCTGGCTGAGCGGCTCGATGGCGCGCTGATCACGTGCGACACCAGGTTGGGCGCGGCCAGCGGTGTTCGGTGCACCTTCGACCTGATCGCGTGACATCAGGAGGCTGTCCGCAAGCCGGACAGCGACCAAGGAAATCACTCATCTGCGGTTGGGAACGCGGCAACATTCTTTCGTGGGGATTCCTGTTCACCGACATCGAGGAGCCCGATGGACCCACCCGCATCCGAGTCGGATCCCACCGCGACGTACCACCCGTTTTGGACCGGCATGCGGTAGTCGATCCGGCAGCCAAACGGTGTCCACGGCCGCAGTTGACACGTCAATGCCGCCCGAAAACAAGGCAGTAGTCACCCGAAACCCAGGAGGGCGCCTCATCCCAGTCCAGGTAGATCTCGCCGCGGAACGAGAGGTATTGACTGACCTCCCGGGTGATGTCCCACGCCAGCGGCGTCACCGTTTCGCCGGTGCGGAGGTTGGCTGCGTTGATTACGAGATGGCCGCCGGGCTCGAGGTGCCCCCCAACAGCGGCAAACACCTTGCCGAGGTCGGCGAGGTAGGTGGGGTAGGAGCCGTCGAGGGTGCGGTATCCGGTGAGCGGATTCTCCGGATGCTCGACGGCGTTCATATACGGCGGCGAAGTCAGGCACAGCTCGAACAAGCCGAATCCCAGCTCATCGAGCCGCCGGGCATCGCCCTGAACCACCTGCGCTGCACTCCCGAGTCGCTGGCGGATCAGCGAAACCCGTTCGGGCAGCAGCTCCACTCCCGTCGCGGTCCGGCCCATCCGCTCGCTGACCACCAGGGTGGTGCCGTAGCCGGCAAAAAGATCGAGGACGCGGTCCCCCTCCTTGCTGAAGCCCCCGATCACCGCCTGCGCTAAGGCCTCGGGGAAATGGATGTCGTCGGCCGCGTTGCCGGGACGCTGTTGAGCCAGGTCCCCGGCTGACAGGCGGATAGTCCTTAGCACTTCGTCATTGTCACCGAAGTGCGGCGACAAACCGCAACTATGGTGTAGCACGGCGGCGAGTGGTGCCGCATCCTTGCGATGCCGACTACCCGGCCTGGTCATTTCGTCACCGAGACCGACGAACTCGCCGAGGCCCTGGACGCGGCAGCGCAGCGGTGGCCCGGCTTGAGCCGACCGCAGCTGCTCGTCCGCTTGGCGCTCGAAGGCGAGCGTGTTGCCGGAAAGGCGCGTGAACAGCACCGGCGGCGCAGGCTCGCAGCAGTTCGGCGACACAGCGGATGCTCACCGGGCCGTACGGGCCGGACTACCTGCGCCGGCTCCGCAAGGGCTGGCCGGCGTGATCGTCCTTGACGCCAGCGTTTTCGTTGCCTACCTGGACGCTGACGACAACCACCAAGCGGCCGCCGAGACCTTGCTGGCCGACGCACTCGACGACGAGCTCGGGTCCAACCCGCTGACCCTGGCGGAGGTGCTGGTTGCGCCGGTCCGGGACGGTCGCCTCAAGCCTAGGCGGGCCGCCCTTCGTGACCTGGAGCTGGCCGAGTTGCCCTTTCCGCACGACACCGCGGTACGCCTCGCGCAGCTACGGGTGAGCACCGGGCTGCGGATGCCGGGATTGCTGTGTGCTGCTTGCGGCGGAGTAGGCCACCATGCTCATCGAGCTTCGAGCGGGCGAAGGTGGTGTTGATGCGGAGCTGTTTGCCGACGAGCTGACGGCCGCCAGGCTTGGGGACCGACGCAGACTTGAACGGTCCCCGGGTACGTCACTCCTATGGCTACATCCGACGGACCGGTCCCGAGGGTCTTCGTCAAGAAGCCGCATCGGGTCCCCAAGGATCACCCAGCCGACCAACACCACTGGTGGATACCCCTCACTCCCGAGGTCGTGTATGCCGATTACACCGGAAGGCTTGGGAACGGAGGCTGGCGCTACTTGAAGGTCGAGTGCACGGCGTTTGAGGCCGTGGCTATCCTCCGCCATTCGGCCGTCATCGGCCTGTTGCCACCCGCTCCCGGCGACGAGTCGTCTGGGTACCCTGGTACGGCGAACCTCCCCGCCTCTACGAACGGTGCTTGAGAGTCGGGTAGAGAGGTCCAGGTCCTAAGCCAACGGCTGGTCCATGCACGTACACGAAGCGCATGGCTATTCGGTTCACCTCAACTCGGAACCCAGTTTGGCAGCCAGTGGGCCCTCGATCTGGTGCGCCCATACCATCTGGGCCTGGGTATTGTTGCCCGACTCGATTGACCGAACACCAGCGATCCAGAAATCGTAGTTGCCGTGCAGGGCCTGGACCTCGGTCGAGTCCCAGAACCCCTTGGTACTTCCCGGCAGGTTGGTGAAGTCGATGAACTGGTTGGGGTACTTGGCGGCTGTGCTTTTAGCCTGGGTGTATTCCTGTGTCCAGGAGTCGGCGGCGCCCGGGCCGGTGCCTTGCAACTGCACCACCAAATAGGAAGGGGGTGAGCCGTCAGTGGGGTCTTGCTTGGTGGTCAGGTTGAAGCGGCACTGGGTGTTGTTGGGTGTGCTGCTCCCGTTGCCTCCTAAGACTTGTGCCTTGGTGCCGATAGGCGCACCCCTCAGGCCCGTGATGTCGGGGTCGAGAGCCTTGATCTCGCCGATGTTGACCAGGGTGCAGGCGTCGGGCCAGGTGTTGGGGTCACCGGACTGCCCGAACGTGAACGGTCCTGGTCCGGTGACGCGGAGCGGGTTGGCGGTATCGCCGGTGACTGGGGCGGCGGTCGTCGCGGGTGCCGTTGTGTTCGAGGCAATGCTTGATGGCACAGCGGTGCTCGTCGTGTTCGAGGTCGGGGCCGATTTGGGCGAAGGGCTCGTGGTCTTACTGCCACCACAAGCGGCCAGGGAGATGGTCAACCCCGCAACGGCGAGTGTCAGGATCAGTCTCTTCTGAGTGGACATTCGGGCACCTTTCGTTGGTGTGAGACGGTACAAGGCCGGGCGTCGGCACACTTCGACGGCCACGGTCGCCGCGTTCGGTGGATACGAGCGGCGAGCTGCTCCGGTGGTGACTCGCGAAGATTGTGACGTGGAGGCCGACAGTCGTGAGATCTCCTTTGGGTCGGTGGCAGCAAATGCTCATGGCCGTCGTCGCTACTCCACGGTCCTTGCGAGGATGCCGAGGGTCGCGCGCAGGGCGGCTTCGGGAATGACCGGAAACACGTTGTGCTCGCGGTACTGCTGCTCGATCTGGCTCCAGTCGTAGTAGGACGTCACCAGGGTCCCAGTCTCGCTGGGCTGCAGGCGATAGCCGTACAGATGCTTGATCGGCGGCTGGATTTTCCCCGATATCGTCCACTCGATGTCGGCGTCAGGCTGGAATTTCGTGATGATGACCGTGACGTCGTACTTGCCCATCGGGTAATCGTTCAGCGCCTCCCGGTCCATATGCGCGACGAACGTGTCGCCCACCTGACCCACCTGCTCGCCGTCCGCGGATTGCAGCATCCCGGAGCTGTCGATCGACACGTGCCCGGCGGGGTCGCAGAGTAGCGCGAATACCTTCGCCGGCGGCGCCGCAATCTCGCGCTGTACCTCGAACCGCTCAGTCGTCATGCCCCGCAGCCTGTCACGGCCGCCAGGAGGTGGCTCGCTTGTCACCGGCGACGGGCCCGGAAGGCGGCGACGTTGGTGCGGCTACTGCAGGTCGTCGAGCAGAACCGCCGGGACCGGTTCTTGGACAGGTCGACAAACAGGTCGGCGCAATCCCCTCCTGCGCAGACCTGCAGTCGCCCCAGCTCCTTGCCCCGGATAATGTCGATCATTGCCATGGCTGCCTCCACCGCCATCCGTTCCGCCAGTGGCGCGTCCGGGGACGTGGCGTGCACGTGGTAGTCCCACCCCTCGTGCTCGACCAGCTGCGGCAGCGCATGCCCGTCGCGCAACAGCTTGTTCGCGATCCGCACCGCAGCCTGTTCGTCAGCGCCCCAGAAGAGCGCAAGAATCGGGCGCAGCCCCTGCACCGCAGCAAGTTCGGCGGCATCGCCGGTACGCGAACCAGTCCAGTTCCACGCCTGAACGAATGCATCGAGATCGTCCTCGGTGGTGAGCGCGTCGACCTCGCCGCGGGCGGTGTTGACCAGGTCGGCGGCAGCAGCCAATGCGACTTCAGTGTCATGGGCAAAAATCATCTTGACTCCTTACCGAACCCGCGGCTACGGTGCGCTTCGTTATGAGCATAAGGTGCGTTCGCCCATTACGTAGTGCGTAGGGACGGTCAGGAGGTCGAGGTGCCCAGCGTACCCAGGCGTGGCGCCGGCCTTGGCCTCGCGGCGCTGTCGGCGGCCGCTTTTGGCACCTCGGGTTCGTTCGCGACGTCGCTGATCAACGCCGGCTGGTCGCCGGCGGCGGCGGTGACCGCGCGGATCCTGACCGCCGCTGCCGTGCTCACCATTCCCGCATTCTTCGTGCTGCGCGGCCGGTGGGCGCTATTGATTTCGACATCGCGTAGCAGCGTCGTCTACGGACTGTTCGCGGTCGCCGGGGCGCAGCTGTGCTTTTTCAATGCGATCTCCTACCTCTCGGTAGGGGTCGCGCTCCTGTTGGATACCTGGGCACTCTGCTGGTCGTGGGGTGGCTGTGGCTTCGACACGCGCAGCGCCCGGGGCGGCTCACCACGATCGGCGCGGCCGCGGCGGTGATCGGCCTGGTCCTCGTGCTCGACGTCACCGGCCGGCACCATCTCGACCCGATCGGCGTGCTGTGGGGGCTCGGCGCGGCGATCGGCCTCGCGGTGTATTTCGTGCTCTCCGCCAACGCCGATGACGCGTTGCCCCCGATCGCGATGGCCTGGGCGGGGATGATGATCGGCGGCCTGTTCCTGCTCGTCGCGGGCGTTGCCGGCGCCTTCCCGATGCAGGCCAACACCGGTGAGGTGCAGCTCCTGCACCATCGGCTCAGCTGGCTGATACCCGTACTCGGGCTGTCGTTGATAGCGGCTGTCCTCGCCTACACCGCCGGCATCGACGCCGCCCGGCTGCTCGGGGCACGGCTCGCCTCATTCGTCGGCCTCGGCGAAGTGCTGTTCGCGGTTCTGTTCGCCTGGCTCTTCCTCGGCCAGCTCCCCCGCGGTGTGCAAATCCTGGGCGGTGTGTTCATCGTCGGTGGAGTGGCGCTGGTTCGCATCGACGAGCTGCGCGAGCCTGGTCCCGACTCCGTCCCGATCGAGGTTCCCGACCGTCAGGACGCGCACGCGCACCGGTAGACCGCACTGCGCCGAGGCTTCGCGAAGTCTTATGCAGGACCTCACAAACCGGCTCTCGCCGCCCTTTACCTAAAGGGAGGGCCACCTGCCACTCCCCGCTCGGGTCATGAGTGGCCGACCGAATCGAAGGAGGCCCAGCATGTCGATCGTTGTCAAGCCGTTGGAGGCGTCGACCGAGATAACCGCCACCCGCACCTGGACCGATGAGGAGGGTGGGGCCCCGCTGCGATGCTGCCTGCGCGACAGCCGGATCGGTGAGCGGATCGTGCTCGGTCCGGTCACACCGCCCGGGCCGGTCGGCGCGTACGCGGAGACCGGCCCGGTGTTCCTGCACGCCGACGGTTGTCAGGGGCCGGTCTCGCCCGGCTACCCGGAGGATTTCCGGGGCCGCCAGCAGGTGTTCCGCGCATACAACGGCGAAGGAATGATCGTCGGCGGCGCGCTCGTCGACCCCGGCCAGGGCCAGGAACAGATCGCCGAGCGCCTGCTTTGCGCACCGGACATCGCCTTCCTGCACAGCCGTAACGTCGTTTACGGGTGTTACATGTTCGCCATCTATCCCGGGGACCGGTAGCACCGGTCACCGGCGAGGCCAGCGGCGAGGGAGCGTGCACTCGCGGTGAGCTTCCGCGAGGGTCGCCTCACGCCTGCTCCCAGTTGGGTGAGACGAAGATCCAGTCGAGACCGTCCTCTCCGTTCGTGTCGAGACTCCCAGTGATCGATCCAGCGTTGCGGGAGCTGCTGAGCCTCAGCTCGATCCTTGAGCGCATCGCTCGGATTATGGCTGACCGCCAACCGGTTTTGGTGCAGGCGAGGACTACCTCAAGGTCTGCGACCGACGGACGGCGCAGAGCCAACCGCCCGGTCACCAGCCCAGCGGCCGCGCACGCCGGTTTCACTCCTCCACGCTAGTGCCGCTGCTCCCAAACCGCGCGTAGGCCAAAATGCCGTACGACACCCGACGCAGAGGAAGTGAATCGTCCGCCATGCCCAACCCGCCACGCGTGCTGTCGCTGCGGCGATACCCGGTCAAGTCGATGCTTGGCGCCCCGGTCTCGCTGCTCGATATCGACGAGCGAGGCTGTGTCGGCGACCGACTTTGGTCGGTTCGCACGGCGACGGGCAAGATCGCCAGCGGGAAGAACACCCGGCGCTTCGCCGCCGTCTCTGGGCTGCTCGACCTGCGTGCGGAGCAGCGCGACGGTCGTGTCGTGATCACATTCCCGGACGGCAGCGTGTGTCACGCAGACGCTTCGAACGCCGCGGATCGACTCACTCATCACCTCGGGCAGGCGATAACCCTGGCGAAGGAGACGTCGGTCAGCCATTTCGACGATGGGCCGATCAGCCTGATCGGCAGTGCTTCTATTGCGGCCCTGGCCTACGAACAAGGCCGGCCCGTGGATCCCGGCCGGTTTAGGGCGAACATCAATCTCGACACCGCCGAAGCTTTCGCGGAGGACACGTGGATCGGGCGGCAGCTACACATCGGGACTGCGGTTCTGCGGGTGGAAATCGCATCACCGCGATGCGTGATGGTAAACATGAAAACAGCGGATCTTCCCGCGCAGCCCGGCAACCTCGCTGCGATTGGGCGACTCAACGGTGCCTGCCTTGGAGTAATCGCAACGGTGGTTCGACCGGGCAGGATCAACGCAGGCGATCTCGTCACCATCCGGTAGTTCCACTGCGGCAGGTGTGAGGACTGCCGAACTGCGTGCGTTCCAGGCGGCGTAGTAAGCCAGGCGCACCGGGGTGACATAGTTTCTGCCGTGGGCGCTAACGAGACCAAGATCGAAATTGTGCGCCTCGGGCGGCCGGTGAGTGCCGCCCTGAGAACTTACAAGGTCTACGTCGATGGCCACCACGTGGGAAGGGTATGGCGGAATCGGAGTACCGCGGTGCGGGTTGCTCCTGGGCTGCACCGAGTGCAACTGAGAATCGACTGGGCTTTCAGCCCCGAGTTAGAAGTCCTGATCACGGAGGGCGCCCAGGTCACCCTGCTATGCCGACCCGCTGGGGGTCCGCTGCATGCTCTGGAGGACCTCGCGAGAAGTCGTAGCGAACCTACTATCGACCTGGAGCCGGCCAACTCCAGCATGACGATGTCAGCAATAGCCAAGAGACCCTGGTTGTCTTCATATCGGATCTTTTACGCCCTGCTGCCGAGTTGGGGTCAACGCGTGTGCCGCGGCATGCCACATTGGCCGTTTCAATTGTTGGCGCTGCTGTTCTTCGGGTTTGGGTTGGTTGGACTTAGCCGAGGGCGAATCGCTGACGCTATTGTTGCCGGGGTTTTGGCAGCCTTTCTTGGTTATTCAGCTTTCCGTCTAAGACGATGGAAACGGAGCCTGTTGCCCGATCGAGATTGATTGCTGGTCACCGGATTACGATCGGGCACCTGGGTGATGACGGCTGTAGTATTGAGATCATGGGCGGGAGGTTAGGTCACCTGCAGCCGGACGTGACTGCAGTGCGATTTCGGTTGACCCGGCGCCAGCGTTCAATCTGGTTGATAGCCGGCGTCCTGCAGCTCGTGCCCGCCGGATTGGTGATCGTGGCAGGCGGCGGCGCGTTTCGGGTGCTGCTCCTGGGCTACCCCCCCATTCTTTATGGCCTTATCTACGTGCTACAGGGACGGTTCGGAGTCGACCTTTTTCCCGAGTGTGCTGTTGCCAGGGGGGTCCGACGCCGGATCGTCAGCTGGGACCGCGTGCAGGCAATCGAGCCCCGGCGCCGGCAGGCCATGCAGCTCATCGTCCTGGTCGAGCCGGACCGCCGAAGCCGGCTGCGGGCCCCCGCCACGGGTTTCCTATACCGGGATCCGCGGTTCGACGAGAAGCTAGCCACCATCCGATCCTGGTGGCTCGATCATCGTGGACCGGACGCGCTGGAGCTCACGAATGAGCCCATACCCATCGCCCGGCGGACGTCGGTATGGCAGATTCTACAGCAGGTAGCGACCGGCTTGTTGGGCTTCTACGCGCTGCTGATTTTGCTGGTCATCATCGTGACCGCGGGGCGTCACGGGACGATCAGACTCCTTTCGGCAGAGGTGCCGCCGATTCTCATTGCCTGTCTGCTCGAGCCAATTCGGCCGCACCTGCTACGGGCTCTGCCTAAAAGATGGCGGCACAACTAGAAATGGCGTATGCGTCGCCGGGTTTCCGACCGCCTGGCCCTCCGGCAGTGCACATTCGAGCCAAGCAGGACAGCGACACCCCGGCCTTACTGCCCCTGTTGCTGGCCGTCCACCATGCGGACGGCTACCCACGGCACCTCCCGGCCGATCAGGCGGCTTTCGTCACTTCGCGTCACGAGACCGCGGCCTGGGTCGCCTTGCGGGCCGGGCAGATCGTCGGGCACATCGCGTTGCATCAAGCCTCGGGCGACCCGACGCTGCGGACCGCTCAACGCGCGACGGAGCTGCCTCCTGACCAGCTTGCCGTCGTGGCACGGCTACTAGTGGCACCGACGATACGTCGAGCCGGGTTGGGCCGGCGGCTACTGACGACGGCGACAGAACACGCTGCGGCGAGGGGACAACAGGCCGTTCTCGATGTCGTGCAGGACGCTATGGCGCCGATCGCGCTTTACGAGGCGGCCGGATGGTCGCGGCTGGAACCCCTCACGCTGGGTTTCGACGACGGCACCTCGTTGGATCTGTGGGTATACCTCGCCCCGATGCGGGCACCGGCGGCGGCGGACAACGGGGAGCGCCAACCCAACGACTAATCTCAAGCGCACAAACAATTGAGGGAGCGAAGATTGCCCGACATCGACCTGACAGACATCGCCGCTGCCCACAGTGGCTCGCAGCCGCTGCATGGCTATCTGGTCAGGCCCGCGGGCGCCGGACCGTGGCCCGGTGTCGTCGTGATCCACGAATCGTTCGGGCTCGACGAGGTCATGCGTCGGCAGGCCGAGCGGGTAGCCAAGGCCGGTTACCTGACCCTGGCGGTCGACCTGTTCAGCGCCGGGGGCGCCAGGCGGTGCCTGGTCTCGACAATGATAGCCATGATCAAGGGCAAGGGGCGGGCGTTCGCCGACATCGAGGCAGCCCGCAGTTGGCTGGTCGAGTCCGGCGACTGCACCGGCAAGGTCGGGGTGATCGGGTTCTGCATGGGCGGCGGTTTCGCGCTCCTGACGGCCGGTAGTGGCTTTGACGCAGCCGCCGCCAACTACGGGATGCTTCCCCGCAACCTGGAAGACGTGCTGGCCGAAGCTTGCCCCGTCGTCGCCAGCTACGGCGGACGCGACCGGGCCCTGCACAATGCCGCCACCAAGCTGGAGCGAGCGCTGACCAGGGCCGGCGTAGTCCATGACGTCAAGGAGTACCCGACGGCCGGGCACTCCTTCCTCAACGAGGCGGAAACCGGCCCATGGGCGCTACGCCCCCTGCTGCGGGTGGCGGCTGTCGGTCCGGAGCCCACGGCGGCGGCCGACGCCTGGCGACGCATCGAGGAATTCTTCGCCGTGCATCTTCAGTAGCACGCTGCGACCCCGAACTCCCCTTGCCCGTGCTGGACTCACGCGGGAATGCTGTCCGGGTGATCTGGGCCGGGCATCGGTTCCACCGGCGGAGGCGGAAGCGTCTCCGGGGTGTCCGGTGAAAGCGGCCCCGGATCATCAGGGACAGGTTCGCTTGGATCGATCGGCGGATACGTGTCAGGGTCCGGTCCTGGTTGCACCATGCCCGGATAATCACCCACGCAGCTGCCTAAGCCAACCCGGGCCCCCCCGCGAGACAACGGGAAGGAGGATCGACAAGCGCTCGCTTATATAAGCATCCTCTGATATAACGGCCGAGTGCACGCGTTCGACATCCTCGGGGATCCGGTTCGGCGACACATCCTTGAGCTGCTGGCCGACGGCGAGCGTTCGGCCGGCGAGATTGGCGCCGACGTCCAGTCCCGGTTCGGCATCTCGCAACCGGCTGTGTCCCAGCACCTCCGGGTTCTTCGGGAGAGCGGCTTCGCCACGGTTCGCGCGCAGGGAACGCGGCGCCTCTACGCGGTGGACGCGGAACCGCTGCGGGAGATCGATGAGTGGCTGCAGCCGTACCGGCGCTTCTGGGTTCAACGTCTCGACGCTCTCGCAACCGAACTGGCCCGGGGCAAGCGCGCCCGGCGCGCCACCCAACCCACGAAAGGAACAGGCGGATCATGACCACCGAAACCGATGACCTCACCAAGACCCAGCACGAGTTCCGCCGCCGCCGCATCGCGGCCGGTGAGGCCCGCTGCGCGATGTTCCGGCGCATCTACGATGCCGCGATCGAGGACGTCTGGGATGCCTGCACCAACCCCGAACGGCTACGGCGCTGGTACGCGCCGGTCGAAGGGGACCTGCGGCTGGGCGGCGCGTTCACCCAGGGGGACTTCGGCTCCGGGCGGATCACCCGCTGCGAGGCGCCGCGCCTTTTGACCGTGTCGCTCGGCGACGGTGACCCGGCACCCGACGAGATCGAGTTACGGCTGGCCCCCGGCGCCGACGGCACCACGCTGCTCGAGTTTGAGCACGCCACAACCTTCGATACCCATGAGATCGGCGGTCAGATCTACGACGCGGTCTACTGCATGGGTGGCGGTTACGGGCCGCGGTTGGTCAGCCTGGATCGGCACCTACGCGGCGCGCTGCCGGCGGACGTCGACCCCGCGATGTTGCACGTGCGACCGGAGTTCCGGCCCGCGATCGAGCGAAGCATGGCGGTCCTCGCGGAGCTCATCGAAGCCGACAAGCACCGCTAACGATCGCTGCGCCCGCTGCCCGGACGCCGCGTGAGTTGCGATCCGAGCGGCAGTCGTTGCCGCGGGATCGCCGTCGGCGGTGCGACCGGCGGAGGCGGGGTGAACGGAACGCGGAGGCTGTATTTCGGGTCCCGGCTGTCGCACACGCCCCGCCCGGTCGCCGCGGCCAGTCCGAGCACGAGTAGCAGCCCCAACAGGGCGAGTGGGCCCCACATCGCTCAGTCCCCCGGATCGCGCGCGGCGCGGGGGGCAGTGGCGAGCAAGGGTGGGTTCACGGCGACCGCCTTGGAGAACGTATAGAAGAAGGTACCGCCACTGGCCGCGGTGCGATACAGGTCGGCGATCCCCCGGTCCCAATCGCTGCGGGTCGTGAGGCCCGCGGCCAGGGCATCGCCCATGACTGATTCGATCATGGCGATGAAGGTGCGGCGGGTGAAGCCGTCGACAAGTAGGGGGCGGGTGTGGTCGGCGTACACAGTCTTGGGGTGGATCACGACGCCGTCGTATCCGGCCGCGGCCAGCAGCGGCTGCAACTGACGACCGGGCAGCGCGTTTCCGCCGGCGGCCCTCTGTAGCCGGATCAGGCAGCCGATCGCCGCACGGGCGTAGGCGCTGTCCGGGTGGAAGAACGCCGACCCGTGATCTCCCTCGATCAGCGAGATACTGCCCCCCGGCCGCAGCACCCGGCGCAGCCCGGCCAGCGCCCGTCGCGGGTCGGGCAGATGCTCCATGACGAAGCACACGAACAGGTGGTCGAACTCGGCGTCGGCGAACGGGAGGTCGAGCAGGTCGGCGCGGCACCACTGCACCTGCGCTGCCCGGCCGGCGACGCGGGCGCGCGCCTCCCCCAGCGAATCGGCCGACACGTCGACGGCAACGATCTGCGCCGCCGGGCTGGCCGCCGTCAGGTGCACCGTCTGCGCGCCCACCCCGCAACCGAGTTCCAGCACCTTGCTGCCGGCAGGGTAAGCGGTGCCCCCATGGAGTAACGCCGCGAGGGTGTCAGCCTGCTCGCCCAGCCTGCGGCCCTCGTCGGGGGAGTACCCGTGCACGTAGGCGCCGGTGGCCGGTCGTGCCGTTGCTGCCGCCATGCCCCGAGCCTGTCCCGATAATGGTCTGATGAACAGGTCCAATCCGGGCGCGATCGACCGGTCCATAGGATCGGGTTCGGACTTCCTCGCGCTGGACCTCGACGGCGCGCCGGTGGGCCGGCTCTCGGACTGGCTGGCCGGCAGGCTGCGGCTGGCGATAGCCGATGGTCGACTGCCGGTGGGCAGCCGGCTGCCGCCCAGCCGGGCGCTGGCCGGCGACCTGCAAGTCTCACGCGGCGTGGTCACCGAGGCCTACCAGCGCCTGGGCGAGGACGGGCACACTACCGGGCGCGGGCGGAACGGAACCGTCGTCGTTGCCAGCCCGCTGGCGCCCCCCGCTACCCGGGAGGGTGCTGACTCGGCCCCCCTCCCCGCAGCCCCGACAGCGACAACTTCGCCTGCGACTGGGCAACGGACCGGGACCGGGACCGGGACGGCGGGAATCTTTGCGGCTGCACCTGGCGCCGACATCTTCGACGCGTTACGGACCGCATCGGCCCGGATCGATCTTTCCCCCGGCGTACCCGACCTCGCCGCGTTCCCGCGAACTGCCTGGCTGCGCGCCGAGCGCCGCGTACTCGGTGATCTTTCACCCGCCCAGTTCGGCTATAGCGATCCAGGAGGGACACCCGCACTGCGGCTGGCCGTGGCCACCTGGCTGGCACGCACCCGCGGGATCCGCGTGGATCCGGGCGAGGTGCTCGTCGTGGCCGGCGTCGCTCAGGCACTCGCCCTACTGGCGCAGGTCCTGCGCCCCGCCGGGATCCACGCGGTAGCGGTTGAGGATCCGGGTTCGCTGGGGGCCCGGCAGCAGCTGAACAACTGGCTGCTCGACACCCCGCCGATCCCGGTCGACGCCGACGGAATCCGGGTGAACGAGCTGCGCGCGAGCGGCGCCGCGGCCGTCCTGCTTACCCCGGCACATCAGTTCCCGACCGGGGTGGTGCTGGAAGGCGAACGGCGCCGCGAGCTGATGCGATGGGCCGGCGACGGCGGCCTGATCATCGAAGACGACTACGACGCCGAGCACCGCTACGACCGGCCACCGGTCCCGGCCCTACGGTCGATGCTCGCCGACCAGGTCTGCTACACCGGTAGCGTCTCCAAGCTCCTCGCTCCCGCGCTGCGAGTCGGCTGGCTCATCGCGCCGCCGACGTACCGGGAAGACCTGATTGCCGCCAAACGCAACGCCGACCTTGGCAATGCCGTTCTGCCGCAGTTGGTTCTGGCCCGGCTGATGGATTCGGGCGAGATGGAACGCCAACTGCGCTACCTGCGCAGGCGACACCGCGTCCGCCGCGACGCCATGATCGACGCGATCGCGACGCACCTACCCGGCGCCCTCGTACACGGCGCCGCCGCGGGCCTGCACCTGCTGATCACCTTCGACGCGGCGTTCGCCGACGTCGATCTCGCCGCCGCATCGCTCGCCCGCGGGGTTAAGGTGCAGCCATTGTCGTGGCACAGCCAGCACCCGCAGCAGCCCGGGCTCGTCCTCGGCTACGCCGCGAACACGCCGAGCGACATCCACGACGGGGTGGCGATCCTTGGCGCACTGCTGCGGCGCACGACGCGCGGGGCCCGGCTGACTCGTTCGTGATCAAGCAGAAAGGGTCGCTAAAACGCCGATCTAGCAGCCATTTTTGCTTGATCACGGCGCCCCGCGGGGGGTGCGGCACCGAGCACTGTTTCAGCTCAGTTGATGTCGATGATGACGACGGACACGTTGTCGTGACCGCCGTGAGCGGTGGCGAGACCTACCAGCTCAGTGGCCGCCTGGCCCCGGTCGCGGAACGAGGTCAACGCGGCACCGATCTGGTGCTCATCGACTTCGGTGAACAGCCCGTCGGTGCATAGCAACAGGCGATCCCCTGACACGTACGGAATGTCGACGACGTCAGGTAGCACGTTTGGCCCGATGCCGAGCGCCCGGGTGAGCAGGCTTCGCTGGGGGTGCAGGCGGGCTTCCTGCTCGGTGATGTCACCGGCGAGGACCAGGTCCTGGACGTGGCTATGGTCCACGGTGAGTCGGCGTAGCTGGCCAAGGTGCAGCAGGTAGGCGCGCGAGTCCCCGACGTTGACCGCCGCGAGACCCTCGTCCCCGGCGCGGGTCACCACGCCGATGGCGGTGATGGTCGAGCCCATGTCGGCGAGGTCAGGGGCCCCACTTTGGGCCTCATGCCACACGGCGCTATTAGCCGCCCGGCACGCGTCGAGCAGCCCGTCGGGGCCGCCCTTTCTCGCGAATGTCGCCTGAAGGGTGTTCAGAGCGAGGGTACTGGCGGCCTCGCCGGCTCCGCCCATCCCGTCTGCGACCGCGAACAAGGCGTCGTCAATGAGTAGTGCGTCCTGGTTACTGGCTCTGACAAGGCCGATATCGGTCGCCGATCCCGCTGTCAATGTGGGCATGCGTCTACCTCCTCGTTGTGGGGCGTACTGGGTCGGTGTCCTGGGGGCCCTGGCGTCCAACGCCAGGTGTTCGCGGACCTCTGCCAGAGCTTGGAGCCGGGTACGGGTCTCGTTATCCAGTTCCCGTTCCCACTGGTCGAGCCGTCCGGGGCGCGGAGCACAGAGAAACGTGGCGATATGAACGAGGGGTACGCCGGCCCGCCGCAGCAGGCCGATCGTCTTCGCGTCGTGAACCTGCCCCGGCGCGTAGTACCGATAGCCCGAAACCTGGTCGACGGCGGCGGGGGTGAGCAGCCCGTCGGCGGCGTAGGTGCGCAGCATCTTTGGCGACAAGCCACACCGGGCCGAGAACTCGCCGATCGACATGAGTTCGTCCACGGCGGGAGCATCGGCGTTGTCCGGGGGGCAGAGTCAAGGGGTAGCGGCTGAGGGCACCCAGTTCCTGGCGATGGCCGAGGAGCGGTGAGCCAGCGCTTGTAGCCTATGGTCCGTCGTTGCCCCTGCCCACGGAACTCGAGATGGAGACCATGTGAGCGTCACCGATGAGCTGCTCGCCAACGCCGAGCGATACGCCGCCACCTTCGACAAGGGCAGCCTGCCCCTGCCACCCGCCAAGCAGGTTGCCGTCGTGGCCTGCATGGACGCCCGCCTGAACCCCTACGGCCTGCTCGGACTGTCCGAAGGCGACGCACACGTCATCCGGAACGCCGGGGGCGTCATCACTCAAAGCGAGTTGCGCAGTCTCGCCATCAGCCAGCGGCTGCTCGGCACAAAAGAGATCGTGCTGATCCACCACACCGAATGCGGGATGCTGACCTTCACCGACGACGAGTTCAGGGCGCAGATCCTGGCAGACACCGGAATCGAGCCGGCCTGGACCGCCGAAGCGTTCGACGACCTCGATACCGACATTAAACAGAGCATGGCCCGCATCCAGGCCGAGCCATCCATCCCGCTCAAGGACTCCATCCGCGGCTTCGTGTACGACGTCGCCACGGGCAGGCTCCGAGAAGTCAATTGACCGGACTGGTGACATTGGAACCAGCGCAAAGGCGTGGCCCAGACAAGCCACGGGCGTAGGGATGATGGCCGAGTGACCGAGGGCGCTCACGCCACCGCACCCGCGCCGCCATGGGATGAGGCTTGGGAGATCGCGCTCCGGCTGGCGTGGGACGGCTTTTGTGTCGGCACCACCCCAGTCGGAGCCGTAGTCGTCGGACCCAGCGGGGATATCGTCACCGCCGGCCGAGGACGCCGGTATGAGAGCAGTGCGCCGCAACAACAACTGGCCAACTCGCACGTCGCGCACGGCGAACTGAACGCACTGGCCCAACTTCCGGTCGACCGGCATTGGGAGGACCATGTGCTGCTGACAACGCTGGAACCGTGCGGGATGTGCCACGGGGCTGCCGTGCAGGCAACGATCGGCGGACTGGCCTACGCCGCCCCGGATCCTTACGGCGGTACGGCTGGCACACCGTTCACCACGCCGCAGAGCCGGCGCCGTCCGCTGGCTCTGCAAGGTCCGCTACCCGACGAGCGCGGCGCCTTCGCGACGCTGCTGCACATTGTCTGGCTGATGGAGCGCCCGACCGCGGGGCACGTCGTGGCTTTGCATCACCAGGCACTGCCGGCGCTCACTGCTTACGCCGAGCAGAGGAAATCCGAGCTGCTTCGCGCCGCTGCCGCCGGCGACTACCTAGGGGCCCGAGGGCTGAGCGCCGAAGCACCATGTACGGACCTCGTTGCGGCCAGCGGATAACGACGCCCGGTCGGCTGGCGCCACCGGGAAGGCCGGCCGTGTCAGTGGTCAATGGCAAACACCGGTGATGAGGGCTGGGTTCCGGTGCGAACGGTCGAAGGCGGCGCGTGCGGCTAGGACCGGGGTGCGAACGTGCGCAGGCCCACCAGCCGGGCCGCGGCGCTCTGCCGCTCGTCGTAGCTGACGAATGCATCAACCAGGTGGGCGTCGACGGCGGCGGCGACGTGGATCGCGTCCAAGGTGCGCAGCCCCGGTGTGACCAGCGCACCGGCGACCGCCAGCAGACCACGATCCAGGGGCAGCAGCACCACCGCGTCGAGGAGCTCACCGGCCCGGGCGATCAGCCGGGTCGCCGGCAGTCGGGGGTCAAGCTCCGCGGCGCGCCGGACCGCTCGGGGTACTTCGACGAGCGCGAGGTCGCAGCACAGCAGGTCAGCGTCGGCGAGAAACCTGCGCAGGACAAGACTTTCGGGCTCGTCGCGGACCAGCTTCACCAGGGCCGAGGAGTCCAGGTAGTACAGCGACACGGCCAGAACTCAGCGCTCACTACGGATCTCGTCCAGCGCGCGGGAGAGGGCCTCCGTATCGCCGTCCGTCTCGAGCGGTGGTGGCAACCCGCGCCGTTGGGGGCGCACCAGCCGGCCCTCCGCGATCAGGCGGTCCAGCGCGGATGCGGCGGTCGGCGGCGGACCGAGTTCGGCCACTGGGCGGTTGTGATCGGTCACCATGAGCCGCTCGCCGCCGGAGACCCGGGCCAGGTAGCGGCTCAGGTTCTGCCGGAGCTCGGCCACCCCCACCGTATCGGACATGTACAGAATAGTAGCAGGCGGCGGAGGTGGTCGGTGGTGACAAACCGGCCATGATCCGGCAGAGTACGCAGGGCACCCCCCGACCGGGGGTGGACGCACGCCCCCCACGCAGCGGAGATCACCCATGTCCCGTCGTACCCTCGCGTTCGCCGTCCTGGCCATCGCCTCCACCGCACTCACCCCCGCCCTGGCGGCCTCAGCGGCCTCCGGCCAAGGCGGCCAGCGCGGCCAGCACCGAGATGTCCACGTGTGCTCGGCGCCGGCCCGCGGAGCAGTCGCGTGCAACGCCATCCGGCACGACGCGGTCGCGACCAACGGCGGCATCGTCCCGAACGCCACCCCCGCCGGCTACGGGCCGGCCGACCTGCAGTCCGCCTACAACCTGCCCTCATCGACGGCGGGTAGCGGCCAGACCGTTGCCATCGTCGACGCCTACAACGATCCCAACGCCGCTGCAGACCTCAACACCTACCGCAGCACCTACAACCTCCCCCCGTGCACCACCGCCAGCGGCTGCTTCCGCAAGGTCAACCAGAGCGGCGGGACCAGGCTGCCATCGGCCAACGGAGGCTGGGCGCAGGAGATCTCGCTCGACCTGGACATGGTTTCCGCCGTCTGCCCGAACTGCAAGATCCTGCTGGTGGAGGCCAGCACCTCCTCGCTGACCAACCTCGGCACGGCGGTGAACACGGCGGTCCGGCTCGGCGCCAACGTCGTGTCCAACAGCTACGGCGGCGGTGAGTCGAGCAGCGACCCGACCTACGACGCGAACTACTTCAACCATCCGGGCGTCGCCATCACCGTCAGCTCCGGCGACAGCGGCTACGGCGTGCAGTACCCGGCCGCATCCAAGTTCGTTACTGCGGTCGGCGGCACCAGCCTCTCGCGGGCCAGCAACGCCCGCGGCTGGAGCGAAACCGTCTGGAGCGGAGCCGGTTCCGGGTGCTCGGCATACGACTCGAAGCCGGCGTGGCAGACCGACGCCGGCTGCCTGAAGCGCACGGTGGCCGACGTGTCAGCCGTCGCTGACCCCAACACTGGCGTCGCGGTGTACGACAGCTACACCTACCAGGGTGCCAGCGGATGGCTCGTTTTCGGTGGGACCAGCGTGGCTGCCCCAGTCATCGGCTCGGTGTACGCCCTCGCCGGCAACGCGAACGCCGTCACCTACGGCAGCTACCCCTACGCACACTCGAGTTCGCTGTACGACGTCACCTCGGGCAGCAACGGCTCGTGCGGCGGCAGCTACCTGTGCACCGGCGGCCCGGGCTACGACGGCCCGACCGGCCTCGGCACCCCGAACGGAGTCACCGGCTTCTAGCCCGGCCGGGCGTCCATCCCCTAGCGTGGGCGCATGCGAACTGTGGTCACCGGAGGGGCCGGCTTTCTAGGCTCGCACCTGTGCGAGCGGCTGGTGGCCGACGGCGATGAGGTGCTGGCGTTAGACAATTTTTTGACTGGTACGCCAAGCAACGTGGCGCACCTGCTCGAACACGACAGGTTCCGGCTGGTGAAGGCAGACATCACCGACTACGTGCATGTGACCGGTCCGGTCGACCAGGTGCTGCACTTCGCCTCGCCGGCCTCCCCGATCGACTACCTACAGCTGCCGATCGAGACGATGAAGGTCGGCTCCACCGGCACGCTGCACGCGCTGGGGCTGGCGAAGGAGAAGGGGGCCCGGTTCCTGCTGGCCTCCACCTCGGAGACCTACGGCGATCCGCAGGTCCACCCACAGCCGGAAACCTACTGGGGCCATGTGAACCCGGTCGGTCCGCGCGGGGTGTACGACGAGGCGAAAAGATATGCCGAGGCGCTCACGATGGCCTACCGGCGCACCCACGGCGTGGACACCGCGATCGTGCGGATCTTCAACACGCACGGGCCGCGGATGCGCCCGAACGACGGCAGGGCGATCCCGGCGTTCACCTCCCAGGCGCTGACCGGCGCGCCGATCACCGTCGCCGGCGACGGCTCGCAGACCAGATCGATCATCTACGTCGATGACCTGATCGACGGCATCCTGGCGCTGCTGGGTTCCAGGCTGGCCGGCCCGGTGAACATCGGCAACCCGCACGAAACCACGGTGCTGCACCTGGCCGAAACCATTAAGAAGCTGACCGGTAGCAGCAGCCAGATCACGTTCATTGCCCGGCCGGTCGACGACCCCAGCGTGCGCCAGCCGGACATCGCGCTAGCAAAGCGGGAGCTGGGCTGGGAACCTGGCGTCGGCTTCGAAGATGGCCTGTCCAGGACGATCGCCTACTTCCGGACCCACCCGGAGCTGATCCGCCCATGACCGGCCGGCCGCGGCTGACCGTCATCGGGACCGGCTACCTGGGGGCCACCCACGCGGTGTGCATGGCCGAGCTGGGCTTCGAGGTCCTCGGCCTGGACGTGGACGCGGCGAAGATCGCCGCCCTGGCCTCCGGGCGGGTGCCGTTCTATGAGCCAGGGCTGCCGGAGCTCCTGCAAAAGAACCTGGACAGCGGCCGGTTGCGGTTCACCACCTCCATGGCCGAGGTCGGCGCGTTCGGGGACGTGCACTTCCTGTGCGTCGGGACCCCACAAAAGATCGGTGAGTACGCCGCCGACTTGACCTACCTCGACGCAGCCTTCGACGCCCTTTTGCCCGAGCTACGCGAGGGCGCCCTGGTCGTCGGCAAGTCCACCGTCCCCGCCGGCACCGCCGAGCGCCTGGCCGACGACCTCGCCCAGCGCGGCACTGCGCGCGGCGTCGAACTGGCCTGGAACCCCGAGTTCCTGCGCGAGGGGTTCGCCGTAGAGGACACCCTGCGCCCCGACCGCCTGGTATTCGGGGTCCGCGCAGGCGCCGCCGAAGCCCTGCTGCGGGCTGCGTACGCGCCCGTCATCGCGGCCCCCACCCCGGTCGTGGTCTGCGACTTCGCGACCGCGCAGCTGGTCAAGGTCGCGGCGAACGCCTTCCTGGCCACCAAGATCTCGTTCATCAACGCGATGGCGGAGGTCTGCGAGGCGACCCACGGTGATGTGAAGAAGCTGTCGGAGGCGCTGTCCTACGACAGCCGGATCGGCGGCCGGTTCCTGCACGCCGGCCTCGGGTTCGGCGGCGGGTGCCTGCCCAAGGATATCCGCGCGTTCATGGCACGCGCCGGCGAACTCGGTGTGGACCAGGCGCTGTCGTTCCTCAAGGAAGTCGACGCGATCAACCAGCGCCGGCGTACCAGGATGGTCGAGCTGGCCCGCGAATCGCTCGGCGGCTCGTTCACCGGGGCCAACGTCACGATCCTCGGCGCCGCCTTCAAACCCAACAGCGATGACATCCGGGACAGCCCCGCCCTCGAGGTCGCCGCGGCGATCATGGCTCAGGGTGGGGACGTCGCGCTTTACGACCCGGTCGCGATGGACAACGCCAGACGCGTCCACCCCGAAATTTGCTACCGCGACTCGGCCGTGGACGCGGCCCGCGGTGCCGACATCGTGCTACACCTCACCGAATGGAGCGAGTTCCGCACGATGAACCCCTCCGCGTTGACGCCGGTCGTCGCGCACAAGCGCATCGTGGACGGGCGAAACGCCCTCGACCCGCAACTGTGGCGCGACCACGGCTGGACCTACCGCGCACTCGGCCGGCCCCACTAGTGGAACGCAGTTACGGCTCGCGCCGCACGGCGCTGGCGGCCCTGGCCGGGTTCACGCTGCTGTCGTGCGTGTGGTCATGGTCGCTGCTGATCAACCCGCTGGACCGGGCGACCAAGGGGGCGACGGGCGACGGCACCCTCATCGGCTGGTTCCTCACCTGGGTGCCGTGGGCCGTCCTGCACGCCCACAACCCGCTCGTCTCGGGCTACCTCGACGCGCCGCGGGGCGTTTCGACGATGTGGAATACCGGTCTCACCCTGCTTGGTTTGCTGCTGGCGCCGCTCACCCTGACGTTGGGACCGGTCGCGTCCCTCAACGTGATCACGATCGCGGCGCCTGCCGCGTCGGCCTTCACCGCCTTCCTGCTGCTGCGCCGCCATGCGCACGGCCTCGGGGCCACCGCAGGGGCGCTGCTGTTCGGCTTCGGACCGGCGGTGGCCGCGCAGAACATCGGCCACTACAACCTGAGCTTCCTGGCGCTGCCGCCGCTGATCGTGATGGCGATCGAAGACCTCATCGGGCCGGCCGGCTACCGGACCCGGCGGGTCGGCGTGCGCCTCGGGGTGCTGCTGATAGCGCAGTTGCTGATCGGTGAGGAGATCTTGCTGATCACCGCCGTCGCCGTCGCGGTGCTGCTCGGCTTCTGGCTCGTGGTCGGGGCGCTCCGCAGCCGAACCGAAGTGCTCGGCGCCGGTCGGCGCCTGCTCGTCGGCGGCGGCACCGCGGTCGCCGTGTTCGTCGTCCTCGCCGCGTTCCCCCTGTTCGAGCAGTTCCACGGACGCTACGTGCTGCACAGCCCGATCCAGTCCACCGACTCATACGCGGCCCGGGCCGCCCAGCTGGTGGTCGCGACCCCGCTGCTGTGGCTGCACGGGTTCTACCCCGGAAGTACGAACCTGTCGGAGATCGACGGCTACCTCGGCTGGGGGGTGCTGGCCGTTGTGGTGATCGGGGCGGCGCTGACCCGGCGCCGGTGGGCGTTCCTCGTCGTGCTGGCCACGCTGATCGTCCTGGAGGTGTTCTCGTTTGGCCCGTACCGGCAGATCGGCAAGCCCGCCTCCGGACGCTTGCCGTGGGACCTCGTTGCCCATCGAGGCCTGTTCGCGAACCTGCTCACGGTCCGCTTCGGGATCATCGCCGCCCTCGCCGCCGCCTTCCTGCTGGCGCTGAGCCTGGATGCGGTCCGCGCCCGGCTGCCCGGGCGCCGGGGGACGGCGCTCGCTGCGGTGCTGGCCGTGGCGGCGCTCGCACCCCTGTTCCCGCACGGCTGGCCCACCGCGGTGGCACCGGACCGGCCGGACTGCATGCAAGGCGGCCTGGTCGAGAGCATTCGCAGCTCGCATCCCACCCTGCTGCTGCCCTACCCGAACGTGCTGGACACCCGCGCCCAGCTGTGGCAGGCCGAGGCGCACTTCCCCTTCCCCATCGTCGGGGGGTACGCGGTGCACCCGGACCGCGCCGAGCCCTACCTCGACGGCACGAGAGGCCCGGTCCGGGATCTGTTCCTGTCCCTCGTCGTTGCGCCCGACTCCGCCGCCCGGGACGCGCTCGGCCCCGGGGTGCTCGCCGACCTACGAGGCAACGACGTGCGCCAGATCGTGGTCCTGCCGACGCGCTCCGCCGTGAGCGACGGCCGCTTCCAGCGCTACCTGCACAACGTGCTCGCGCTGGCACCGCGCCGCGTCGGCCAATGCACGGTCTACCGGCTGTCCTAGGGTCGCTCCACCACATCCCGGCCGCGAGGGAGCCAGCACGTTGAAATTGTCGGTGCTGATGGCCGTGTTCAACGAGCAGGCCACCTTGAAGGCCGCCCTCACCCGGGTCCTCGCCGTCGACTTCCCCTGCGAGATAGAGTTGATCGTCGTGGACGACGGCAGCACCGATGCGACGGCGCAGATACTCGCCGCAGGCTGCGACCCGCGGATGACGCTCCGGCCGCACGCCCGTAACCAGGGCAAGGGCGCGGCGATCCGAACCGCGGCGCAGGCGGCGACCGGCGACTACCTCGTGATCTTCGACGCGGACCTGGAGTACGCGCCGGAGGAAATCCCCAGCCTCCTGGCGCCCATCCTGCGCGGGGACGCCGAAGTCGTGTACGGCACCCGGACCTTCGGCAGCCACAACGCCTACAACTTCTGGTTCGTGGTCGGCAACAAGGCGGTGACGCTGGCCGCCAACGTCCTGTTCAACGCCTACATCTCCGACCTGGAAACCTGCTACAAGGTGCTGCCGACCACGCTCTACCGCAGCCTCGCGATCCGGCACGCCGGGTTCGGCATGGAGGCCGAGATCACCGGCAAGCTGCTGGCCCGCAAGGTGCGGCCCTACGAGGTACCGATCAGCTACGTTGCCCGCACCCGGGAGGCCGGCAAGAAGCTGACCTGGCGCGACGGCGTCGAGGCGCTGTGGATCCTGGCCAAAATCCGGGTACGGCCCGCGCCCTCCGGGCGGCGGCGACCCTAGGTCAGCGGAAGGCTCAAGGCGTGGATGGCCAGGCCGGCCAGCGCGCCGACGAACGTCCCGTTGATCCGGATGAACTGCAGGTCCCGTCCGACGGCCAGCTCGATGTTGCGGCTGGCACTGCTCGCATCCCAGGCGGCCACCTGCCGGCGGATCAGCTCGGTGAGTTCCGAGCCGTACCGCTCGACCGCGTGGCCGACCACGCCCTCCAGCACCCGCTCAATCCGCGTTCGGAATTGCTCATCGGATCCCGCACGCCGGCCCAGCTGCTGGATCAGCAGCGAGATCCGGGTCTGCACCGTCCCCTCCGCGTCGGCCAGCGACTCGCGGACCGACACCATGGCGTCGGCGACCACCTCGTGCAAGACCGCCTGCGCCCGCGGGTCATCCAGCAACCGGGCGGCCAGCCGGTCGATCTTCACCGCGGTCCTGGCATCGGTCTGCAGCTCGTGCGCGAGGCCGGAGAGCAGCCCGTCCAGCCAGGTGCGCAACCCGTGCTGCGGGTCGTGCTCGACCTCCTGCAACGTCTCGGCGAGCGCGTCGAGCCCGCCCCGGATCCGCCGGTCGGTGGCCAGCAGCCACCCGTACCATTTCTTGTCAGCTAGTGCCTTCAGTTCCGGGATGAGATCCTCGCGGTGCTCGCGCAGGTAGGTATGCCCGCGCCGGGCGAAGATCTCGACGAGCGGCTCCTGGGTGCCGCCGGCCAGCGCCCGATCGAGGACCCGGCCCAGCACCGGGGCGTACGAGCGCCTGGCCACATCCCGGCGCAGCAACTCCAGCACGTACGCCACCACCGCGTCGTCGTCCAGCGCGTCGAGCAGCGCCCCGGCGTTGAACGCAGCCTCCTTCGCCACCCGGTCCGCGTTCGCCGGCTCGGCCAGCCACGCCCCCAGCTTCGGCACGATCGCCGCCAGCGCGACCTGCTCGGTCACCACCGCCCTGGTCAGGAAATGGCCGGTCACGAACTCGCCGAGCTTGGTCGCGAGCTCATCCTTCTTGCGGGGCACCAGCGCGGTGTGCGGGATCGGCACGCCAAGCGGGTGCCGGAACAGCGCCGTGACAGCGAACCAGTCGGCGAGGCCGCCTACCATCGCCGCCTCCGACCCGGCGCGCAGGAAACCGAACGCGGTGCCGTGCAACGCCAGGCTGAGCAGGTAGAGCGCGGCCGCCACCCCCAGCAGCGCCGTGGCCGTTCGCTTCATCCCGCGCAGCCGGCCCGCCGCCGCCGCGTCCTGCACCAGGGGCATCACCACCCGCGGACTCTCGCACAGCGACGTTGCGCGTTCGGCCGCGGCGAGCCAAGATGGCGCACCTCGTTCCCCCACGATGGAGGTGCGCCATGGCCCGTCGCCGGTCCCTCGCCGTTGCCCTCGCCGTCGTCACCGCCCTGCCGCTCGCGGCGGCGGCCGGTTCTCCCGCCGGCGCGGGTGGGCCTCCCGGTCGGCAGGATCAGCAGGGCCAGCACGGCCAGCACGGCCAGCACGGCCAGCAGGGTCAGGAGGGCCAGGAGGGTCAGCACGGACCGCAGGGTCAGCACGGCCGGGAGTCCGCCGGCGCGTTGGCCCGTTCCCCCGAGCTGTCCACCAGCACCCGGCTGGCCGACCGCCGCTCGTTCGTCATCGGCACCCGCTTCTACGAGGTCGGCGCAGAGGACGCAAGCTACCCGGCCACCGGTTTCCACACCCGCGGGGAGATGGGCGGCTTTTGGAGCATGCCGATCAAGCTCCTCGACGGGGTCTGGTTCGGGGTCAACGGATCATGGCTTTCGGCCAACCGCTACACCAGCGGCTACGGCTACGCCCGGATGGACCTGGGCAGCCGCGGCGGCGTTCAGATCAGCCGGACCGATGTCGCCCCTGATGGACTGCGTGCCGGGCTGATCGCGCTCACCTTTACGGCCGCACACCCCAGCCGGATCAACCTGGCGATGGACGCGCACTCCGAGCTGATGTCGGCCTACCCGTGGGGGGAAACCAACCCCAGCCAGAGCACGTTCAACCTGCCGGACACCGGTTCCTATCGAAATGGCCAGCTGGTCTTCCGCGAGCGCGGCACCCCGCCGGTCCCGAACGCCACCCCGCACGACTGGGCCGCGGTGGTCGGCTCCTCCCTGACGCCGGCCGCGCACCAGCTCGGGCCCAACTTCCGCGGCCCGCAGAGCGCCGACGTCGTCTGCCCGGTCTCCGGCGCGGGCGCACCGAAACAGCCGGCCCGATGCGATGACACGGCCTATGGGAAGGGCACCGGCGGACAGTTGACCTATCGGCTCGCTCTGCCACGAGGCACTCGTACCATCTGGTTCTCGGTCGGCGGCTCGGATCACGGGCTCGCCGAGGCCAGCGCGGCGCAACGAGCGGCCCTCGACGACCCGGCGCGCCTGCTCGCGGCGAAGGTTTCGCAGCGCAAGGCGCTCGCCGCACAGAGCGCGGTCAACCTGCCGGGCGACCCGCTGCTCGCGGCCAGCGTCGCGTGGAGCAAGCAGAACATCGCCGACGCCAGGCAGCAGGCCCGCGACCTGCAGCTTCGTGTCACCCACGCCGGCAAGGTCTACCCGGCGCCCACCGGCAGCCTCACCGACGCGCAATGGATCGGTGCCGGCTGGCCGGACTACCCGTGGATCTTCGGTACCGACGCCGAGTACACCGCCTTCGCCTCGGTCGCCGCCGGGCAGTTCGACCCGATCGAGAACCACCTGCGCACCCTGCAGCGGATCAGCGATCAGGTGAATGGCCGCAGCGGCAAGGTCGTGCACGAGGTCGTGCCGGACGGCTCGGTCTACTTCGGCGCGAACGCCGATCCAGGCAACACCGACGAGACCGTGAAGTTCCCCAGCGTCGTCGCCCTCGTCTGGCGCTGGACCGGGAACAACGCCTTCCGCGACCAGCTTTACGACTTCTCGGTCCGCAACATGCGCTACGTGTTCGCCCAGCTCGACGTGGACCACGACGGCTGGCCGGAAGGCGCCGGCAACGTCGAGCGCACCGGGATGGGGCAGGAAAAGCTGGACGTCTCCGTCTATACCGTCCGCGGCCTGCTCGATCTGGCCGACATGGCCGCCAGCAAGGGCGATGTCGCGACCCTCCGCTGGGCCGACGCCAAGGCGAAGGACCTACAGCGCCGCTTCGAGACCACCTGGTGGAACGGCAACCACACCGACAGCAAGTCCTACGCCGACTCGCTGGCCGACCCCGGCAACCACCAGCTGTTCCAGCGGTACTGGATCGGCCTGACCCCGATCGAAGCCGAACTGCCGGCCAACGGCCCGACGCCAGCCGGCCCGCTCGCCAGCATCGCGCACGCGGCCGCCACCGTCGCCCAGCACGAAAGAGCCTGCTACACCGGCACGAACGGGCTCTACCACACCGGCACCGGGCCAACCTCGGATACCACCAAGCCGAACCCGGGACCGAGCTGCGACTCGGTCGTCTCCGCCGCCCCCAGCGACCGGGAGGTGTTCACCCTCACCACGTCCATCATGGCCGTCGCCGAGGGCGCCCTCGGCCGGATGGGCGGCGGGCAGCTGCAGCGATACACCGACGACCTCGCCCGCGTGCAGGTCGACCCCGCGCTGTGGGAGACCCCCGGCGCCATGCCAGAGATCTCCCCCTCCCCCACCCCCGACTTCGGGTCCAACATCGACAAGCTGTTCACCGAACGCTCCAGCGGCCTGCAGTCCTGGGGCACCTACGGCGCGCTCTGGCCGGTGGTCCACGACGAACTCGGCGTTGCACCCGACATGGGGCGCCGGGCGGTGAGCGTCGTACCGCAGATCCCGGACGGGCAGCGGTCCGTCGCCGGCGACGACATCCGCCTCGCCGGCGGCTCGCTCGACGTCAGCGCCCGGCGCGACGGGCACCTCCTGACCACGGTGGTTTCGCGGGACGTCGCTGCCTCCCTCACCGTTGGCGCGGTGCTTCCGGCTGGTACCTCGGTGCGGTCCGTACGTCTCGGCGGCGCTGCGGTGGCCTACCGGACGGTGCACACCGCCAGGGGCACAGAGGTGCTGGTCGCGGCCCCCGCTCGGATGCACGTCAGCCGGCTGGAGGTCCGCTTCGGCTGAGCTGGGTGCGGCGACCCGCGGGTGCGGCGCGGCGGCCCGGCGCGGGTAGGTCAGGCGCCGCGCCGGGTAGGAGCCGGGCATGACCACGTGGATCTGCGCCACCTGCGGGGTGCAATTCCCCGATTCTGCCGAGCCGCCGCCCGGGTGCCCGGTGTGCCTCGACGAGCGACAGTACGTCGGCTGGGAGGGGCAACGTTGGACCACCCAGGCCGAGCTCGGCACTGGCCACGCGAATGAGCTGCGCGAGGAGGAACCCGACCTCGTTGGGATCGGCACCTCACCGTCATTCGGCATCGGCCAGCGGGCCCTGCTGGTGCGCACACCAGCCGGGAACGTGCTCTGGGACTGCATCTCCCTGCTCGATGATGCCACCGTCGGCGCGGTGCATGAGCTTGGCGGGATCGCGGCGATCTGCTGCTCGCACCCGCACTTCTACGGGTCATGCGTCGACTGGGCCGACGCGTTCGACGCCAGCATCTGGATTCCCGCCGCCGACCGGGCGTGGATCATGCGCCCGTCGCCCCGTATCAATATCTGGGACAGCGACAGCATCGAGCCGGTTCCCGGCTGCACCGTGGCCCGGATCGGCGGGCACTTCGATGGCGCCGCCGTGCTGCACTGGCCGGCCGGCGCCGAGGGCCGCGGGGCGCTGCTGACCGGCGATACGGTGACCGTCGTACCCGACCGGGAGTGGGTGAGCTTCATGTGGAGCTACCCCAACCTCATCCCCCTGGACCCCGCGACGGTGCTCGACATCGCCGACCGGGTGGGGCGGTTCCGGTTTGACCGGATCTACGGGGGCTGGTGGGGCCGGGTCGTCATCACCGACGGCGGCGCTGCCGTCCGGCGCTCGGCCGAACGGTACGTCGCCCGCGTCACGGCGACCGAACGGTCCTGACGCCGAGGTGGCCCTCAAACTGCTGCCAGCTCATCGTCTGGCGGCGAGTCGGTAGCGAGATCAATTCGGCCACCGGGCGGCCATTGCTGGTCACTCGCAGGCGTTTTCCCGCTTCGCCCCGGCGAAGGACGCCGCTGACGTCGTCGCGAAGCTCGCGCGCGGGGATATCGCCCACCCATCGACTGTAGCGGACCGCTACGGGGCTGGGGGCGGACGGGTCGGCCCGGGTCGGCGGCCGTGGCGGCGGGGTCGCGGTCAGTGCTCGGCGGCCGCGGCGGTCGGCAGGGCTCGAGGGTCGACCTTCGGAAGAGCCAAGACGAGGAGCAGAGCGAGCAGGAAGATCCCGGCCAGGTATCCCAGCGTGCGCTGAAAGGCCGCAGAGAAGTTGCGCGCCGACGCCTGCAGGCCGGCATCGCGGAAGGCCGCGCCCACCACCTGCCGAAGTTGCGGCTGGCCCTGGGCGGCATTGCGCTGCGCCACCTGGCAACTGGCCGGATTGGTGGTGGGGTCCGTCGCGGTCGCCCGATCATGAAAGCAGCGGTCGAAGCCGGCGATCGACTGGCCTACGGCCGAAGCGGGCAGCCCGGCGGCCGACAATGCGGCGCGCAGCCGCGGGGTGACCCCCTGCGCCGCGTTCGTCGCCCCTGAGCCGATCGCGCCGAAGAACACGATGCCCGTGAGCGCGATGCCGATGGCCGCGCCGGCCTGCTGGACGGTGGAAAGCACTCCGGAAGCCGATCCGGCGCCCTCGACGTGGATGCCGGCGAGCACGATGTTGATGACCGGTGCAATGAAAAACCCCAGCCCAGCACCGGAAATCAGCAGCGGAACGACGAAGCTGTAGATGTGCGGGCGGGTGCCGACCAGGTGCGCGGTGCCGAGTACGAGCAGCATCCCGGCCACCAGCAGCGCGCAGCCGACGACGAGCACCCGGTTTCCGAGCCGGGCGGCTACCGCATCCGAGCGGGCGGCGGCGAAGCCGGAGGCCAGCGCGAACGGGAACCCGGCCAGGCCGGCCGCGAGCGGGGTGAAGCCCTCCCCGATCTGGATGTAGAGGGAAAAGACGAAAAAGTACGAGGGGAGCGCCAGCAGGAACACGAACAGCAGCACCATGCCGATGCTGAATGCCCGCTCCTTGAACAGGGTCATGATCACCAGGGGCGAGTCGTTGCGCCGGGTCTTGCCGATCTCGTAGACCACGAAGGCGGCGAGGATCGGCACGGCGGCGGCCATCAAGGCGTCCACCCACACCGGCCAGCCCTTCTCCCGGCCGACGGCGACGCCGTACACCAGCATGACCAGGCCGGCGGTGACCAGGATCGCACCGAGGATGTCCAGCCGCGGCGCGTTCGGCGCCCGCGACTCGCCGAGCTGGAACAGCGCGCCGAGCAGGGTCAGGACCCCGACGGGCACGTTCACGTAGAAGATCAGCCGCCAGTCCAGCCCGAACAGGTTCAGCTTGATCAGCAGGCCGCCGAGAAGCGGGCCCAGGATCGTGGCGACCCCGATGACCGCCCCAAACGCGCCGAGTGCCTTCCCGCGGGTCTGCGGTGGGAACGTCACCTGGATGACCGACAGGATCTGGGCGAACATCAGCCCGGCGAACACGCCCTGGGCGAACCGCGCTCCCACCAGCACGTTGGCGGTCGGCGCCGCCGCGCACAGCACCGAGAACCCGGTGAACCCGGTGACACCGATCAGAAAGGTCCTGCGCCGGCCATAGATGTCGCCGAGCCGGGCCGAGGTGATCAGCGTGCCGGCGAAGCCCAGGCTGTAGAGAACGAGCACCAACTGGATCTGCGCGTACGTGGTGTGCAGCTCGCCCTGGATCGAGGGGATGGCGACGTTGACGATGGAGACGTCCACCAGCTGCATGAAGCCGCCGGCCAGCACCACCGCCAGCACGACCCAGGGGTTGCTGTGGCCGAGCCGCCCCGTGCCTCCCGCCGCAAAATCGCGCTGCGTGACCATTTCCCCATCTTTCCAGCCGCCGCCGACAACCTGGCCGGCCGGCCCGTCAGCGGCTGGCCGGTTAAGCGGCTGGCCGGCTAGCGGCCCCGCGCCCTACCCCGAGAAGGCGCATCAGACCGGGGGATGCGGGTCGTACTGGATGCCGCGGCGAACCTGCCGGGCCCGGTCGGTGCCGGCCAGCCGATCGACCAGGTGCAGGGCCATGTCGATGCCGGCGCTCACCCCGGCACTGGTGATCAGGTCACCGTCGTCGACCCACCGCTCATCCGGCCGGACCTGCACGGACGGGTCCAGCGCGGCCAGCTCGTCCAGGGCGCCCCAGTACGTCGTCGCTGGGCGCCCGGCCAGCAAACCGGCGGCGGCGTAGACCAGGGCACCGGTACACACGCTGGTCATCAGCGGCACGGTGGCACGCTGCGCCCGCACCCAGTCCAGATGAGCAGGGTCGCGCAACAGCGGGCGGGTCCCGCGACCGCCCGGGTGCAGGAGTACCTCCAGGGGTGGCGTTTCGGCGGTGGCGTGGTGCGCGCCCAGGACCAGCCCCTTGGCCGCGGTGACCGGTTGGCCGTCGGCGGAAAGGCAAGACACCGCGTAGCCGTCGTCGGGGTAGTGCCTCGTCCAGTGGGCCAGCACCTCCCAGGGCCCGACCGCGTCCAGTTCCTCCACGTCCTCGAACAGCAGGATTCCGATCTGGCGGCCGGGCGAATCGTTGGTCACCGATCCAGCCTGCCAGCCGCCCGGCTGGTGGGCGAGTGGCAGTAACGCCCGCTTCCGTAAGGATTCTGCCAAAATGGTGGACGTGCATCGCGTCGTGGCCTTGGCCCTGCCCCAGGTGGTGGCCTTCGACCTGGCGATCCCGGCCCAGGTGTTCGGGCACGGCGACGAGCGGGAGCGCTACTTGTTCAGGGTGTGCGCGGCCAGGGGCTGGTGCCCTCAACCACCGGTTTCGCGGTGCAGGCGCGAGTGGGCCCGGCGGAACTGGCCCGGGCCGACACCGTCGTCGTGCCCGGCTACGCCCCATACGACGCCCCATCCCCGGCGGTGCTGGCCGCGCTGCGCCGCGCGACCGGACGGGGAGCGCGGATGGTGTCGGTCTGCACCGGGGCGTTCGCGCTGGCCGCTGCGGGGCTGCTCGACGGCCGGCGGGCCACCATGCACTGGCGGGACGCCGCCGAGCTGGCCGCTCGCCATCCGGCAGTCCACGTTGACGCAGGCGTTCTGTTCGTCGATGACGGCGCCGTCCTTACCAGCGCCGGCGTCGCGGCCGGCATCGACCTCTGCCTACACCTGGTACGAGGCGACTATGGCGAGCAGGCCGCCTCCCGGATCGCCCGCCGGATGGTCGTGGCCCCCTACCGCGACGGCGGCCAGGCCCAGTTCGTGCAGCGGCCCCTTCCGGTCAACGGGACCGGACTGGCCGCGACCTGCGCCTGGGCGCTGAAACGGCTCACCGAGCCGCTGACCGTTGCCGACCTCGCCGGGCACGCGGGCTGGGCGCCGCGCACCTTCGCCCGACGCTTCCTCGCCGAGACCGGCACCACGCCCCTGCGTTGGCTGGCGGCGCAGCGGCTGCTCGAGGCAAGGCGGCTACTCGAAGCCACAAACCTGCCGGTCGATCAGATCGCGGCATCCTGTGGGCTCGGCACCGCCGCCAACCTACGGCTGCACCTGGCCCGCGACGCGGGCACCACCCCCACGGCCTACCGGCGCAGCTACCGGGGACGTCCATCAGCAAGCCCGGTTCGTAGCTGAGCTTCCGGGTCCTGTGCTGCGCGAAGAGTGGACCGTTGAGCCGTTGCATGAGCTCATCGTCGCGAATCAAGATCGCCTGCGGCCCTGGAAGCCGTGGGCTCAGGGGGAACAGACGCTCGAAGGGCTGCGCGCCTTCAGCCGTAAGGAACTCACGGAATGGCTCAATGGTCGCAACCTCCCGGCGGCGATCCGCTCCCAAGATCGACTGGTCGGCTCAGTGGGGGTGCGAATCGCGCCAGCCGATTGCAGCAGGCTTGCTGAGGTCATCACCGCGGCGTAGGTCCCACCCGCCCCTGAACCTGTTCGTAGGCCAATCTCTCTAGGACGAACCGCCGGCCCAACACGCGCCAGTAACCGCCGGCAAGACAGCGCCACCTACCGCTGACGGTCACAGAAACCGACGGCGGAGACCGAGCCAAACCGGCTGTCCCATAAACGATCGATTCCGGCACATGGCGCCGAAACAGGACAGGCCACATCTCCTCGCGTAGCTCAACGTGGGGTGTAGGTGATGACAACGCGGCGGTTCCGTTGGCGGCCTGCTGAATTGTCCTGGCCGTTAGGGAGTGTGTTGGGGGCGACGGGATCAGCTTCGCCGAGGCCCTGGGTCCGGTAGGTGAGCCCGGCGTTGTTGACGTTGGGCTGCAGGTAGGCCTGGACCGCAGCGGCCCGGCGCTGGGAGAGCCCGACGTTGTAGTTGGCGTCGCCGATCGAGTCGGTGTAGCCGACGATCACCACCGCGCCCGGCCGGGACTTCTTTAGCTGTTGGACCACGCTGGCCAACACAACCTGAGCGTCGGCTGACAGGTCGGAGACGTTGAAGGCGAAGAGAACGTCAGTGTTGACCGCGAAGGTGTTGGGGGCGGTTTGCTTGGGGGCGACGTCGATGACGCGCGCCTGGAGGATGGCCACCCGTGGCTGCAAGGACACCACTCGTGGCGAGGGCCGACCGGGTGATGACTGGGCGCCCGCCCCCGGCGCCATCGCCAGGATGGTCAGGGTGACCAGGGCGGCCGCTCGCACCCCCGCCGGGCGACGGCGAGATGGGACGGTCATCCGGTGATGGTCACGTTGCCGATGGTGGCCAGGCCGGTCACGAACGATACCTTCGTGACGCCGGGCGGCGGCGCGGCAACCAACGCGGCGAAATACCGGGTGCCGGGCATGATGTTCGAGGTCGGGAAGCTGGGATCCACGAGACTGCACAGGCAAGTCGGATCCTTGCTCGGGTCAATCATGAACGTCTCGTAGTCCTTCAGTCCCGCGGGATCAAGCAACGCCACGCCGCTCACGGAATTGACCGGCTGAATGCTATCTCCGTTCGAGCTCAGGGCGGCCCTAACGGCTCCCCCGGTGGGCAGCAGTCGCGCGACGGCCGAGGCATCGACCTGCAAAGCGAAGACCACCAGTACCGCTCCTGGATCCTGACGCTTGACTACATAGAGCTGCAAAGTGACCCCGGGGATGGTCGTCGGCGTAGAGCCGATCGGCTGGCTGGGAACGTCGGCGCTGACCGGACCGCTAGATGTGTCGGCGAGCTGGAAGCCCATGGTGCGCATCGGCCCGGTTGAGACACGTCCAGGCGCCGGACGTTCAGCGGTGGCCGCCTTTCGGCCACCCGTGCAGCCAGCAAGACCCGACGCCAGTACCAACACCGTCAGCGCCGGAACACACACCTTCCGAAGATGCCGTGTCATGAGTATCCACCTCCACAGTCCCGGTTGATGGCACAGCGTATGCGCCGGCCAAAGGCCAGACCGGAAAGTGCCAGGCCAACAGTGATCGCTCCGGCAGCCTTCCCCTCACCCGCCCGAGCCGACACGGCACGTACGCGAAGCAAGACCGCAGAGACCCGCGAGTCACCACCGTCAGCGGTAAATGATGGGAAATGACGGCGCTGGTTGGGCGCCGCGGGCCGGACAGTTCCGTGGCGAAGACGATCGACTACCAGCCGGGGACGGTATGGCAGCGGGCGGGGCATCGCGGCTCGCGGCCAGGTGTCGAGGCCAAGGCCCGCTTCGTGCTCACGGATGCGACGACGTAGGGCGTCCGGGGGCAGCGGGTCGTTGTCAGCGATGGCTGCCATATCGAGATCTCGGAAGGGGGGCACCGGAACGCGACCGTGCATCAATGAGCAGCGGGGATAGTTTCGACACGGTGAGGGGCGCACGTCGTGCCCGCTCCGTCATCAGCTGGCCGCTTACCCCGACGAGGCTCTCGCGGAGCAATCGCACGCCAAAGCTAGGCTGCGCCGGCTCGCGCCTCCGGCTCGGCTGTCAGGTCATCCTTTCCGGCCCTGACCAACACCGCCACGGCGACGGCGGCCGTAGCGAGCAGAGCGGCCCCCACTGCGAAAGCCACGTGATAACCGTGGATGAACGCCGGGAGCTGCAGCGCGTGCGCGTCTTGCCCGGCGTGCAGGTGCGTCGCGATGTAGGTGCTCACCGCCCCGGCGTACAGCGTGTTGAGCAAGGCGGTACCCAGCGAGCCCCCAACCTGTTGGGTGGTGTTGAGCAATGCGCTCGCCACGCCGGCATCGTGTTCGCCGACACCGACGAGCGCGGTGCTCGACAAAGGCACGAACACGAATCCCAGGCCGAGGCTCATCAAAATCTCCGCCGGGAGGACATGCGTGACCCACGCGGTCTGCTGGCCGATTGTCAGCAGCAGCGCAAGCCCGGCCGTTGCACTGATCATCCCGCCGAGCATCAGCGGCTTCGGGCCGGTGCGGGGGAGCGCCTGGCTCGCCACGCCCGCGGCCACGATGATGCCGGCGCTGAACGGGAGGAACGCGAAGCCTGACCGCAGGGCCGAATAGTGCAGGTTGATCTGGAAGTAGTACGTCAAGAACAAGAACATCGCAAACAGCCCGGCGCCGACGAGAAGAGAGGCCAGAAAGCTGCCACCCCTGTTGCGATCCAAGGCAATTCGTAGCGGCAGCAAAGGGTTCGCGGCGCGCCGTTCGACGACGACAAAGCCGATGAGTAACGCAACGGCGGCGATCAGCAGACCGAGAGTGGTGCCACTGCGCCAGCCCATCCCGGCTTGGCCGCCTCGGTGAAACCGTAGACGAGGGCAACCAACCCGGCCGTGACCAGAGCGGCCCCGGGCAGGTCGTAGCTCGTACTACCCTCGGCGTGGCTCTCACGCACCACCAGGTAGGCAGCGACCGCCGCGGCCAGCGCGATCGGAGTGTTGACCAGAAGACACCAGCGCCAAGAGGCGTACTGGGTCAGCGCGCCGCCCAGAATCAGGCCGAGGGCGGCGCCGCCGCCGGCGATGGCCCCGTAGACGCCAAATGGCCGCCCGTTTGGATTCGACCATGCCTTGCCGGACCAGGCGTCCGAGCTCGGGGTCAGTCCGGGTGGCCTGCAGCAAGCCGGTCATCAGGTCGCCGAGGGGGTCCGCGACGACGACCGCGGGCCCGCTCCCGCGGCTCGGTGAAGGTCGGTCAATGCGTGGGCCTTGGCGATCAGCTGCTCGCCAAGGCCACGGCCGGCAAGCACGGGACGGACGGCGAGCCGGTGCAGATACCCGGCGTCCCCGTCATCGCCTCCCCACACGCTCTCATCCGCCCAGCTCAGCACGAAGCAACCCGCCGGCTCATCGCCCAGGCGCCCCAGATACACCCGGCCAGTTCCGATATCGCGTTCCACGTCCGGGAATTGAGTGCCCCAGGTAGTTCCGGCGTCCCCACGGGGACGGACCACCGTCTCGCGCAGCACCCCCAGCACAACTTCGAGTTCGTCCGCGCCGGCCGGGCGAACCGCCAATGCCGCACCATCGTCACCGCCGGCCACGACAGCGATCATCGCAAGACGAAGGTGCGCCCTCTCAGCCGCCCTGCGCGCCGGCGTTGGGGGTCGACGTTTGGCCTAGCTGCTGCTTGAACTGCTGCGCGCAGCTCTGCCGAGCGGCGCCGTCGCTACCCGCCGAACGGAGGCAGTCCTGGTAGGTGTGCCCAGCCTTGGTGTTGAGCAGGCTGACCCCGAAGGTAATCAATGCGATGGACAGCAGCAGGCCGATGGCGCCGGTGATTGCCCCAGCGAGCGCCGCGCCGCCATTGGTGGCCTCCGCGCGGCGAGCCCGGCTCCGTCCGATCAGCCCGAAGACAAGTCCGAGAACACCGAAAACGATTCCGCCGACCACCGTCCAGCAGGTCAAGATCGCGAGGATGCCAAGCACGAGCGCAGCAGTGCCGAGGCCGTTGCGTACCGGCCGGTCACCCAGCGCCCGGCCACCCCCCCGCGCGGGATTCTCATAACCCGGCGGAAGCGGTGGGGAGCCGGCGGCAGGTTCCGGTTCGGTCATGCGCCTGCTTTGCCCGCCGCAGGGAACGCTAACCCCAAGGTGGTCAGCGGCGCGACGTTGCCAGGGTGCGCAAGCCGGCTGTTTCACGATCGCGGGCTTGGCCTTCCGGCTGGTCGCCGGGGGACTGCGCCCGGCGAGCGACCCGAGGTGCGGCCGGTCAGGCCTCGTGCTCCGAGAGCGCGTCCTCGCGGACCTGGATTTGCCACTCGGCGAGGTCCGCGAGTTCGTGCTCGGTCGCGGTCCCGATACACTCGCGAACCGTCCTACCCGGCGCCATCGAGACATTAAGGGGGCCGGCCATGGTGGCGTTCGTGGGCGGAGCCATCGTCGCCGTGCTAGTAGGCGTGGCCCTGATCGTGGTTGGGCTGAGTGCCCGTCGCGCTGGCCGGGCCCGGCAGCGCGGCTGGCTCGAGGCGCCAGGCGAGGTCGTCGAACTCGTGCCAGGTGACATCAACCGGGGGATGTTTCATCCGGTGGCCCGCTACCAGCGCGCGGATGGCAGCATCGGCCAGGTTCGGGACAGCCCGGCCACCCAGCCCCCGAGGTTCCGGGTCGGGGACCGGGTGCAAGTACGGTACGACCCGGCCGATCCGGCCCAGGCCAGCATCGGTGCCGGGGGGGCGGCGATCCTGCCCGGCCTGTTGATCGGCATCGGCGCCTTCGTCCTGGTCCTGGCGCTGGTTATCGCGGCCGCGGCCAGCGCGGTGGGTTGATCGGCCGGCTGGCCCCGCCGGTGCTCATGCTCCCTCCCGGCCCGGTGATCGGCGCCCCCCGCTCACGGAGCAGCGCCCCCAGCGCCCCGCCGAAAGCGGTACCTGCCAGCACCACGACCAACCGGAGCGCCCCGCCGGCGAACAGCGTCACCACCTCAACCAGCAGGCTCGCAGCTAGGGGACCCGCGGCGGCGAACCTGGCCACTGCCTCGCCCGCAACCCCTACCCGGCGCAGGCGCGGCGTCACGAACCAGGCCGCAACGGCCGCGGCGGCCAACGCGATCAGGCCCGCGGCCGCGTTGAGAGACGCGGAGCCGGTCGACCCGTATCCGGCCCGGACGAACAGGACGTAGACAACGAGCAGCACGAACTCGGCAACCCAGAAGACCCCGACGGCGGCCAGCACCCGCAGGGCGACCGCACGCCCGTTGCCGGTCAACTCGAGGCCGTCCCGAGCCGTACGCTGCCGAGCACCTGTCCGAGCCGGTAGGCCTCGAAGTCGGCCGTCGCCGAGCGCACGAAAACCTCGTAGCCGGTGCCATTTGGGGCGACGAAGCGAAGCGCCCACAACCTGGTGGGGTGCGGCTGGCCGGCGGTGTCCTTGACCAGGTAGGTGAGGTCGACGAGCCGGCCGTGCCCCCGCGCACCGGGCACGTTGACGACGGTGTTCGAGTCGATCTTCTCGTCGGTGTACTTGTCGACCTGAAGGCCCAGCGCGGTCGCGCCGTCCGCGTCCTGCCGCTGGTGGGGATCGGCACCGATCCCGATCTGGCCACCGAGCCCTCCCGCGCCGCCGGGGGCCTGGTAGATCACCGAGGTGCCGCCGATGCCCTGATCGGGCGGCCCGGCGATGAAGCTGGGAAGCGCCTCGAACTGCACGCCGAGCATCGAGAAGGTGGTCAGGCCCGCGGCCACGCTGCCAGTGGGACTGCTCGCGGCGGTCGGCGCCGAGCTCGCTGACGGCGAACCGGAGGGCCCGGCCGTCGGAGTGCTGCCCCCGCAGGCGGTGAGCGGGGCAACCGCAAGCGCTGTTACGGCGGCAGCCAGCAGACGTGTACGCATCAGCGGGTTGTCCTTCGGGGGGCCGGCTCGCCGCGCAGGTTGCGGCGCGGGGTTCGGCGGCGGGCGTCAGCCATGCTTGCACTCCGCCCAGGTCTGCCAGCCGGTGCCGTTCCAGTACTGCGCCGAGTTCAGGTGGGAGTTGCTCTGGCCGAACTGAGCATCCGCGCCGAACTCGATGCCCAGACCGCCCTCGCCGCCGACGCCGAGACCGCTTTTGTCTCCGGTGTAGTTCAGCACGGTGATCTGCCCGTTGCTCTGGAACCGGGCCAGCAGCGCCTTGCCGGCGTCGTAGCTGTTCTGGTATGCCTGCCCGCTGGCCGGGCGGAGCGCGTTGATGCCCACCGCGGACAGGAACTGGGTAGCGGCAGCGTGGTTGGCGGGGTCGGTCAGGTTCAGGCTGGCTTCCACCTCCCGGCTGGCACCTTTCTCCCCCGGCCCGAACGCCGCGTCCTGTGCCATCCCCACCAGGCTGCTGGTGTTGCTCGTGACGCCGGTCAGGCCGCCGGAGGCGTCGAGGGAGTCCTGGATGGTCAGCTTCGTCGCATGGTGCTGGGCATCGAAGGTGACGGACACGACACCCTTGGCACCGACGCTCCCGCTGCCGCCCACGGTGCCCGCACTGCTAAGGATGCCGGCCTTGCCGGCGAGCTCGTCGGTCACCTGGAAGTAGCCGACGCTGCTGCCGTCCTTGTTCGTCTGGTATCCGATCAGCCCCTTGAGGCCCGCCCCGCCGGATGCCCCCCCTGCGCCGAAGCTCGCCTTGCCATCGACGTTGGCCCCGAGCCCAATCGCGACGTAGGAGCTATCCGGTTTCGGCGGGTCCCACTTGCCGACGATCGCGTTGATCCCCGAATCGAGCAAGTCGCCGAGTGGCCCCGGCGCGATGTGGGTGGCTGCGTCCTGCGCGGTCTGGCGCTCCGCGTCGCTGGTGAACGAGTCGGCGTGTGCCTGCGCGTCGGGCCCGGTGAAATTCCAGGTATTGCCGGCCTCGGCGTTGGCGGTGATGCTGACCGACGCGGTGGCCCCCTCGCCGTAGGTGGTGTCGCCAACGGTGACCCCGGCGTATTCCCCGATGCCGAACTGAGCGCCTCCCAACGCGGTCCCGTTGACGGTGACCTTCACCGACCCGTCGGACATCGTCGTTTCCAGGAAGTGACCGCCGCCGCCGAGTTTGACGCTCGCGATCGTCACCGAAGCGTCGAAGTTGGTGGCGCTCTTGTTCACCGCACACGGTTCCTCCGGCTTGCGGCTGCTTGCCTCGGCGGTTGACCCGCAGCTGGCGCCGGTGGCCAGCGACACCACCTTGCACACCGCAGCCTTGATGCCGTCGCCGACGGACGAACCCAAGCCGGGTGCGAGGAGTACCAGGGCCAGGACCGCGGCGACGACCAAGGCAATGATGCCGGTGTACTCGAGAGAGCCCTGACCACGCTCGCCGGAAAGGCGGCGGGACGACGACGGCGACGCGATCATGCTGTCATCATCGCGGTTCGCCGGCCCCCCGCGAAGGGCCCCCGGGCCCAGGCCGGACCCATTTCGCCGGGCCCAGGTCAGGCCCTGGTTGGCGCTGGTCACCCCTGCCCGAACCCGATGGTGACCCGCCGGTTCTTGGCCCGGCCGGCCGGGTTGTCCCCGCCGCCCGGGTTCATGTTCGGTGCCACCGGGTCGGCCGATCCCTTCCCCTGCACGTCGAACTTCAGGCCGGTGGCATGCACCTTGCCCTGGAGCGCGGCGGCCACGTTCGCGGCCCGCTGCCGGGAAAGCGGCACGTTCACGCTGTCCGAGCCGACGCTGTCGGTGTAGCCGATCACCGTGACCGTCCCGGCGGTGCGCTGCCCGTCAATCTGTTGCGCCACGTCGGCGATCAGCGCCTGCGCCGCCGGGGTCAGATCCGCCTTGCCGAACGCGAACAGCACGTCGGAGGCCAGCGTGATCTGGGTGTTCGGGCCCTTCGCGACTGTCGTCTCTCGGCCCTGCACATCCTCGATCAGCCGCAACAGCGGCTGGATGCCGCTGCCCATCCGCGGGTTGTCGCCGACCGGGAGGATCACCGCCGGCGCCGGCGCCGGCACCTGAGCGGTGGGCAGCCCGCTCGGGTCGGCCGGTGGGCTCGCCGCGACCGACGCGGCGCCGCTAGTGGTGAAACCTGGATGGCTCACCTGCACGCTGCCCACCCCCGGCGCCAACGGCGGGAAGGACATCGTGTTCACCACGACCTGCCCGGGCGGCACGTCCCGGACAATTCCCTGGCACAGGCAGCGCAGCAACGGGTCGCTGTCCTCCCGGTAGAGCTTGCCGCCGGCCGGGTCAAGCAGCGAGAAGTTACCGAAGCCGTCGCCGGTCGCGCGGATGCTGGAGGTGAAGTCGCCGCTGGTCGAGTAGGTCTGGGTGCCGGTGTTGCGTACCGAGAGCACCAGCAAGGTGGCGCCCGGCGTGCGGTAGACCGACTGAACCCCCACCTGGACCGTGGGCGTCCCGGTCGGGTGCATCGTCGCGAGCGGCGGGGCGAGCTGGTAGGTGGGGGCGGAGGTCGGGGTACCGGTCGGCCCGGCCGGCGGGGGGCTGCTGTCACTCGGTGAGCTGCTCGGGTTCGGCAGCGGCGCACTGTCCGCCGCGTCGATGTGCACCCCACTGAGGTTGCCGAGCCGGGGGATGTTGACATCCACCGTGTTCACCCCCTCGGGGGGCGCCGGGTAATGGGCGTAGAATTGCTCGGCGCTATGCGCCGGCATCGGGGTGTTGTCGGTATGCGAGCACAGACAATGGCCGTTCGCGTCGGCCAGCGGGTAGTAACGCAGCCGGTGCGCGTAATCGACCAACGTCACGCCGGATGCGTCGTAATTTGGCAGGAGCACATTGAGCAGATCATCGCGCAGCAGCGGCACGTCGCCGACGTTGCGGACGGTGAAGACCAAGGTGACATGCCCGGCGCCGTCGCGGCGCAACCGGTCGACGCTGGCCTGCGCGGCCTGGTCACCGGTGACGGCGGCGACGGTATGCGGGGTACCCAGCGCTGCCGCCGGTGACGGCGACCGTGACCCGGAGGCTCCAGTACTTCCCGCAGTCGAACCCGACGTTGCAGGCGGGGTGGGCCCGGCATGGTGGCCATGGCCGCAGCCGGCGAGCAGCGCCACGCAGAGCAGCGCGGCGGCTGCGACGGGGCGTAGGCGAAGCAGCTGCATAAGCTCGATCCTGTCACTGTCGGTCATCGCAGGTCGGGAATCTGCCATCGGGTTACCGGCTGGTGGTCAATCTGCTGGCCGAACAGCGCAAAGCCGGGGCAGCCACAGGCTGCCCCGGCTTGCTCGACCCGACGCCTAGTTCAGCGAGGTGACCTTGGTGATCTGGTTCTTGATGCCGTCGCCGATCTGGGTGCCGAACTTGGTCTGGGAGATGGCGAGGATGGCGAGTACGACGACGACGAGGATGCCTAGGTACTCGACCGCACCCTGGCCGGCGTCGCGACGGGCTGCGACCCGCTCGTGTGCGCGGTCGGCCAGGACAAGAAGGGTGGTGTACAGGGCGACGATGGGAGCCATGATGCGAGGTCCTTTCGGGGGCCGGTGGGCTGGTGTTGATCTGAGGAGACGCTAAGCCGGCCCCCCGGGGGCCCAGCGAGGGTCCGCAGGCCCAATTCCCGGCCCAACCCGACCCGCCTCAACTGACCAGGCGGACCTTCAGCGGCACGTAAGGGGTGAGGTCGACCACCTGGTTCCCTTCCCCGAGATTCAGCACATCTTGCCCATCGCAGACCAGCACCTTGATCGGCAACGGTGGCGGAGGCGGTGGCGGCGGAGGAGGCGGGGAGGGCGACCCTAATGGGCCTGGCCCCCCCGGCGGCGGTGGCGGAGGAGGAGGAGGAGGGGGGGGTGGCGGCGGCTGCCGCAGGTCGAACCGGCAAGCGGCCAGCACCTGCAGCTGTGCGGTGGCCTGCGCGAGCCCGTGCTGGCCCCGCACGACCAGACCATTGACGCTGTCCTGACTGCGCACCACCACGTGTGCGCTGAACGCCGGCAGGGAGTTGGTGTAATCGACCGGTTGATTGAGCGTGGCGCGGTTGCGTTCGGCATAACTCTCGGCCGCGGAATTGCCTTCGGTGAGGCGGGCGTCGGGGGGCAGGATGCCGACCCGCAGGGCCGCCTTCACCTGCGCCTGCAGATCTGTCGCGGCGGCCAGCGCGGCCGCGTCGGCTGCCGTCTGGGACCGGTCCTTGACGTCGTTGGCTGCCCCGACCTGGGCGAATTCGAGGAACACCGCGAACAGGGCAGCCACCGCGACAAGCACGATGATGGCGGCCTGACCCTGATCGCCAGCCTTGCGGGACGGGTGCATCCTTACCCCTCCCCGGCTCGGTCAGTGCCCAGCCACCTTGCGATCGCCTCGCCGCGTGAGGTAACCCCAAGCTTGGCGTAGATGCGGTTGACGTGATTCTTGACCGTCTTCTCCGATAAGAACAGCTCCCGGGCCACCTGCAGGTTCGAACGGCCGCGGGAGATCAGCTCCATCACCTCGGCCTCGCGTTCGGAAATGCCCCAGGTGGCGGCAACCGGGGAGGGCGCCTCCCGCAGGCCGACGCCACCACCGGCCGGCAGTGGGGCGCGTACCTGCGCCATCAGCGCAGCGGCCGCTTCCGGGGACAGGTGCGATTCCCCGGCAATCGTTCCGGTGATGGCGCGTACCAGGTCGTCGGCGGAGAGGCTGCCATGAACGATGTAGCCGACCGCACCGGCCCGCACCGCCTCGGCCACGACAACCGGATCGTCAGAGTAGGTCAACATCAACACCGGGCAGACGGCACTGATCGGCCCGATCGCGCTGAGCCCGTCCCCGCCGGGCATCCGGACGTCGAGCAGCGCCACGTCCGGCCGATGAGTACGCGCCAACTCGGCGGCGCTCAGGCCGTCCGCGGCCTCGGCCACCACCCGAAGCCGCCCGCTGGACTCGAGCAGGCTAACCAGGCCCATCCGGATCACCGCGTTGTCGTCCGCGATCAACACCCGCAGAGCTCCGGCGGACGAAGTCATGCTCCGCCTCCGGCGGACGAGACCAGACCCTCAGCGCTCGTCTCCAGCACAGCCGTCTCCAAGATCGGCGCGGCGCCGGCGCCGGGCGGCGCCAGCGGTACGACAGCGATCAACGTCGTCCCGCCTGTTGTTCCCCGCTCACAGCGCATTGATCCGCCCACCCGGGTGACCCTTTCGGCCATTCCCAGCAGACCGTAATGACCAGCGCGACGCCAGTCCTCGAGGTCCCGACCGACGTCGAAGCCACGACCGTCGTCGGTGACCGTCAGGACGACCTGCTCGCCGAGGCTCGCACTGGGCCGGCAGAGGCTGACCTGCACGGATGTGGCCTGCGCATGCTTGGCCACATTGGCCAACGCCTCCCCGAGAATCTGCAGGAGTTCGTAGCGCGGGGTGGGGTCCGGCGCCAGACCCGGTTCGCAGCTGGAGCGGACAAGCAGGCCCGACTGGAGCGCGAAACGCTCGGTCATCGCGCTCAGGGCAAGCTCCAGGGGCCCGTCGCCGAGATCGCGGCGCAACCCCTCGATCAGCGCGCGCGCCTCCTTGGCGCCGATCTCCGCCGCGGCGGCGAGGTCGCGCGCCCGCACCGGCACGAGCGCCGGGTCACGCTGGCACCACTCCACCAGCGCACTCGCCGACAAGGAGATGCCGTGCAGCGTCTTGGTCACCGAGTCGTGCAATTCGCGGGCCAGCCGGGCCCGCTCCTCGGCGGCGGCCGCCTGGGCAAGGGAACGTTGCAGCGCCGCGTCGACCTGCGAGGCCCGGCGCAGCACCCCCCTGAGCGCGGCACCGCCGATCGCGGCCAGCGGGAACAGGACCGGAGTGCCAACCACCAGCTGAAACGTCAACGCCTGATGGTCGGCGCCCCGAAGGGACAAACCGTACCAATAACCCACCACCAGCAACATCGAGAACAGCAGCTGCCCGCGCCAGTCGTAGAGGAATCCGACCATGAGCGCGCTGGCCAAAAGGACCAGCGAGAACGGGGAGGCCGACCCGGCCGAGGCCAACACTCCGATGGACAGCAACACGTCGAGGCCCATCAGGCTCGGGTGGGCCTGCAGCAGGGGGCCGACCCGGCGCCAGTACCAGAGCGCGACGAGGGAGATGAACAGGGAGGCGAACACGCCATAGCGGGTGCCGTGGGGGTCGGGACTGTTGGCCGCCGCCAGGGAGGTGAGCCCGGCACCGACGATCCGGGCGAGCAGCAGCAGACGGACCAGTCGATCAACACCGACCACGTCGCTCGGGTCGCTGCGGGCCAGCCGCTGGCGACCTGGGCGAAGGCCACGGGGCCGGATCATCAGCCGCCGCCGCCCAACAGCTGGTGAAAGTTGACCCCGGAGCCGAGGAACAGGCCGGCACCGATGAGCAACATGGCGCCCGGCACCATCAGTGTGGTGACCACCAGGCTGACCCGCGGGGCGGCGCGCGCCGCCCGCCGCCGGGCGCCCTGAGCTGCTTCTTTGCGCATGTCAATGGCGAGGGACTGCAGGGTGTCGGCGAGGGGGGCGCCGAGCTCCTCGGATTGCAGCAGCGCGGTGACCATCTCCCCCAGCGTCGGTGCGCTGTTACGGGCCCGGAGCTGCTCGAAGGCGACGCGCCGGCTCATCCCGAGATCCATCTGCCGCAACGCCACATGCATCTCCTGCGCGACCGGGCCGCCTAGGGCGTCGGCGACCCGGCCGAGGGCCTGCCGGAACCCAAGCCCGGCGCCGACGGTGACGGCAAGCACGTCGAGGAAATCCGGCAGGTCACGCTCGATGGTGTCCGCGCGCAGCCGGCCGCGCCGCGAGAGGCTGATGTCCGGGGTGATGAAGGCGATCAGCACAATGAACGGCGCGTACACGACGCTGCCCAGGGCAGCCAGGAGCAGGGCTCCCACGAACCCAAGGAAGGTGAGCGCCGCCTTGCGGGCGGCGAACTCCTCGACGGTGAGGCCCTCGGGACGGCCCGCTGCCTCCAGCCGGACCCGGATCTTGGCCTGCCGGGCGGGTCCCAGCAGCCGAAGCATGGAGGGCCCGAGGCGCCGGCCAAGGCCGTCCAGCAGGGCGCCCATCGGCCGGCGGCGGCCGGCCAGGTGGACGTTGACCTCGCTGTCCACCGCCAGATCCGGCTCGGCGCGCATCATCCGGAAGCCCCGCACGCCGAGCAGAAAAAGCGCGGCGGCCACCAACCCGGCGAGGGAAGCCATCAGGTCTCGATTCGGGTGATCCGGCGCACCAGCAGCGCCCCGACGAAGAACAGCAGGAAAGCCACCACCAAGATCACCCGACCGAGGCCGTGGTTCAGCAGCGCGCTGAGCGAGCCCGGTCGGATCAGGTTGAGTAGCACCGGGCTACCCACACCGAGGGCGATGACGACATAACCGGTGAACACTGGCTGCGCGAGGACGGTGCGCACCTCCCGGCGCAGCTCCTTGCGACCCTCCAGGGTGTCGGCGAGGTTACGCAACGCCGTGATCAGCGAGCCGCCCGCGCGCGAGGAAATGATCAACGTCTGGACCAGGACACCCAGCTCCCGGGAGGGAAGCCGGCGCTGCAGGTCCCCTAGCGCCGCCTCGGTGGGCTGACCGACGGCAAGCGCGTCCGCCACCCGGCGCATCTCCCCGGCCGCGGGCTCACGCAGCTCGTCGGCCGCCATCGCGATCGCCGTGCGCAGCGCAAGACCGGCTGACGACGCGTTCGAGAGCACCCGCGCGACTTCAGGCAACTGACCGACGAACTCCTCAACCCGCTGCGCCTGCTTGCGGCGCAGGAACGCCGACACCCCGAAAACAGCGAAGGCGGCGCCGGCGGCGGCGAACAGCGGCGGCATGACCAGGCCCAGCAGCAGGTAGGCGCCAAGCGCGGCACCCACCACGATGCCGAGCAGTTGCAGCGCGGTCAGCGAAAGCCCGGCCTGCGCGATCCGCAGCATCAGGTAGGTCCCGAGCCGGGTCCGGCGCAGCCGGGTGTCGGCGCGGCTGGTGAGCCGCGAGGCGCGGGCCTCGGCCTGGTCGAGCGCCGTGATCTCGTAGACAGCGCGATTCTGGGCGGCCCCCATCGCCAGCTCCCGGACCGCGAAAACCGCGAGCGCAAGGGCGGTTGCGCAGACGAGGGTGATGATGGCGATCACCTAATGGGCCGCCCGCACGATGAGCTGCTCGTCCGGCGCGGCAACACCGAAGTGGGCCGGCACCGACTCGCCGGCTCGGGCGAGGCGCTGCGCGACGATCGGGGGTAACGGCAGGTGCCGGTAGCCGCCGCGGACGATCCCGTCGGCGGTCAGCGGCGCCAGGTCAAAATCGGCCAGGGTCGTCAGCTCGAATGCTTCACGCCGGCGGGAAGTCACCGCCGCCACTTCGGCGATCCGCCTGCTGCCGTCCGGGTAGCGCGCCAGGTGGACGATCACGTCGACGGCGTTGTTGATCTGGTCGCGCAGCGCCTCAAACGGGATGCGCAGCTCGCTCATGCTGGCCAGCGTCTCCAGGCGCATGATGGCGTCGTCGGCGGAGTTAGCGTGCACTGTCGTCAGCGAGCCCTCATGCCCGGTGTTCATCGCCTGCAGCATGTCCAGGGTCTCCCCGCCCCGGACCTCGCCGACGATGATCCGGTCGGGCCGCATCCGCAGGCTGTTGCGGACCAGCTCGCGGATCGTGATCTGACCCTTGCCCTCGATGTTGGCCGGCCGCGACTCCAGGCGGACGACGTGCTCCTGGCGCAGGGTGAGTTCGGCGGCGTCCTCGATCGTGACGATGCGCTCGCCGTCGGGCACGAACGCGGACAGGGCGTTGAGCAGCGTGGTCTTTCCCGAGCCGGTCCCGCCGGAGACCAGCACGTTGAACTTGGCCCGCACGCATGCGGACAGCAGCAGTCCGATCGCCATGTCGATGCTGCCGCGCTCGATCAGCTCCTCGACGCTGTAGGGGCGCGGGAAACGCCGGATCGTCAGCGTCGGGCCATCCAGGCTCAGCGGTGGGACCACGACGTTGACCCGCTCGCCGGTCGGCAGCCGGGCATCGACCATCGGGCTGGACTCGTCGACCCGGCGGTTCACGGTTGACACGATGCGGTCGATGGTCTGGTAGAGCTGCTGCTCACCGGCGAAGGTGATCGGGACCCGTTCGACCTTGCCGTTTCGCTCGACGAACACGTTGTTCGGCCCGTTGACCATGATCTCGGTGATGCTCTCGTCGGCCAGCAACGGTTCCAGGACGCCAAGCCCGAGGGCCTCGTCAACGACCCGGCGGATCAAGGCGGTGCGCTCGCGGGTGGACAGCACCGGACCTTCCCGGCTGACCAGGGTCCCCATCACCCGCTCGAGGCGCGCCCGGCGCTGGGCCCCGTTGAGGATGGCGAGCTCGGCGAGGTCAATCTCCTCCAGCAGCCGGCCGCGGTAGTAGGCGACGTCGGTGCCATCGCTATTTCCGCGCTCGGGTCGCTCAGCGCCGTCCTCGCCGGCATTCACCATGTTGCGCAGGCTCATCGACCGCTCACCGCCCAGGACCGGGCAACACGTTGGGAATCCCGGCCCCCCCGGGCTCCGCCATTGGCATCGAGGCGCTGCGGTCGACGTGGAAGGCCGGCAGCGACAGGCCGGGGAAGAGCACGGGGACCTCCACCGACACGGTCACCGTCTCCCGCGCCGGGTAATTCACCGACCGCAGGCTGCCGCGAAGGAAGGAGGGCAAGGCATCCGCTGCGGCCTGCTGCGGGGAACCGCCGAGGCTCTCCGCCCGCGCCGCCGCGCGCGCCGCGGTGTCTGTCGCGTTGACGGTGTACAGCGTGTAGAACAGCTGCAGGGCACCCACAATGAGCAGCAGCAGGAACGGCAGCACTCCGAGGAACTCGATGGCGGACTGCCCTCGGTCGCCGGCCGGCCGGCGCGCACCCGCTCGACGTTCCCCGATTATCCGGCAGACGCCCAGCCGGCGTGCGCCCAGCAAGCCCCTCACGGTTCGGGCACCGCCTTCTCGTGGGAGGTGAACGTCAGCCCGGACAGTAGGCCGGGAAACAGGATGGGCGTTGCCACCGCAACCGTGACGCCGTCGCCATCGACCTGCACGGAAGACCCACCTGACCAGCCGGAGGGAATCCGGGCCATCCCGGCGGCGCTCACCTCGTTGCTGCTGCCCCCGAGGGCCAGCCGCCTGGTAGCGGTGTCAGCGGCGTGGCCGGCGAACATCCAGGTGAGCCCGAGCAGCGCGAACTGCCACACCACGAGCAGCGAGATGAGAATCAGCGGCAGGATGCCCAGGAACTCGATGCTCGCCTGCCCGCTGTCGCTTCTTGCGCGCCGCCGCCGGCCACGCCCCATCGGCGCTACCGGCGGCCGGGCCACGCCGAGTTCCTGTGCCACCTCGGTGTAGGCCCGCAGCATCGCGGCGTCCTCGAGCCGCTCGGGACTGGCGGTGTTCACGGCCGGCTCCAGCGCCCGGAACGCAGCGGGGATCGACGCGGAAAGCACCGACATGCCGACGGTGCGCCGGGCCAGGTCGGGCTGGATCTCGCTGCCCCGCGAGACGCGGTTGAACACGACACGCACGTCCTCCTCCTTGCGCACCTGTAGGCGAAGCCATAGCCGGGCGATTCGCTTGGCCGCCTTCATGGCCAGCACGTCGGCGGTGGTGACCAGCAGCACCTCATCGGCCATCTCCACCGCCACCGCGCCGGCCTCCGTGACGTGGGCCCCCACGTCGATGACGACAATGTCGAACCTGGACCGCAGGGCGGCAAGGACCGCCCGAGCGACCCGCCCGGTGATGTCGTCGCTGCGCTCGCCCTCGGCCGGGGCGAGCAGCACCCGTACGCCGCTGACGTGCGCGTACACCGTCTCGTCCAGGGCACGGGCGGAGATGTCGTCCACCACCTCGACGAGGTCGAGCAGGGTCCGCCGGTGGGTGATGTCCATCAGCGTCGGAACGTCGCCCTTTTGCAGATCCAGGTCGACCAGGCAGACCCGCTGGCCGCCGGTGGAGGCGGCCAGGGCCAGCCGGACCGCGACGGTGGTGGCGCCGACCCCGCCCTTGGCGCCGGCCACCACGAAGGCCCGGCCCGAGACGCGCCCCAGCTCCTCGCCAGCGCCGCCACCCACGACCCGGCGTACGCCGCGCGACCATTCGGCGGCAGTGACCAGCCGGGCGTGCAGCTCCTCCAGCGACAGGGGCAGCGAGACGAGGCCGCGTACCCCGCAGGCCATCGCCTCGGCGAACATCTGGGCGGTGATCTCGCGGGAGGCGACGAGGACCGCGACGTGCGGCACCTGCCGGCCCAACTCGCGCGCCAGGTCAAGCACCGGCAGCGGACCCATCCGCTCGTGCACGAGCACCACCGACGGGTCGAGGCTGACCACCGCATCGAGCAGGTCCGCGGCGGAGCCGGTCGAGTCCAGTACCGTCACGTCCCCGGCTTCGGCGATTACGGCGCGGAACTCCGCGTCGCTCTGGGCCCCGTCCATCCCCAGCACCACGTTGATCATCCGGGGGTCACTTCTTCCGGACCGTCGACCCGGGCGGCGCCGGGGTGCCGGTGTCGGTGGGCTGCAGTGCCTGCGTGAAGGTGCGGTCGGTTTCGGCGACCAGCTGGCGGTCCAGGCCACTGATCAGCGCGAGGCGCACCTTAGCCGCGAAGCTCTCGGCGTAGGCAAGCACCAGGCTGTCGTGCACCGAGAGCGCGAAGGTGACCGGTACGACCTGCTGTGAGGAGAAGTTGCTGTTGCCGTTGTTCTCCTTGCCCTGCAGGTTGCCGATGTTGATCACCAGGGCATTGCTCACGATGATCTTCGCGACCGGAGGGGAGTTGTTGTTGTTCTGCCCGGAGAAGGTGGCGTAGATGTCGACGTGGTCGCCGCTGTGCACCTTGCCGGCGACACCGGTTTCGGCGTCGATCAGGATGGCGAGCTCGCGCTGGCCCGGCCGCAGGTCCGGGGGCTGCTCGAAGGTGTCGGTCTCCAGGTAGCTGCCCTTGTGCAGGCCGGTTGCCGCGACCATGCCGCGCAGGTCGTCGATCTTGGCGACCATCGCTGCGGAGACGAACTTGCGCGGGATCTGGACCACCGACACGTCGCCGTCGGCGACGGCGTTGAACGCGGGGACATCACGCACCAGCTTGAGCACCGGCACCTTGTCGCCTACCTCGGCGCGAACGCCGCCGACGTAGGACAGCACCGCGACGAACACGAACACGGCAGCGAGGGCAGACAGGACCAGCAGCAGCAGCCCGCGGCGCTGGCGCGGGTTCACGCCGACACCTCCGCCGCGGAGCGGCACCCGCAAAATGGGCACGGTGAACTCGCGACCGGCTCCTCACACCAGCGGCAGGCGTGCAGGTCGATGGCCGCCAGGTCCAACTCGTCCGGATAGCCCACGACCTCGATGACCTTGGCGGTGCCGTAGTAGGCCCGCTGGCCGGCCGCCGACAACCCCACCGCGCGCCGGGGGTTGAGTGCGGGAACGACAGCGTCGGTGGCCCAGAACTCCTTGTGGGCGCCCTCGCCCGCGGCATGCAGAATCGTCGCGGCTGCCATCGGCAGGTCGGCGAAGGCCGCAATGGCGGCGCCGTCACCGTCCATCGGCATGACCGACTCCTGCGGGGCGACCTGGACCAGGAAACCGGTGCCCGGCAGCCAGGACCGGGCGTGCTGAGCGACCGTAGGCGCCGGGTGACCGAGCTTGGCGACGCTCGCCATCCGGGCGATGACGACCATGCGAGCAGCGACCGGGTCGGCGGCGGCGACCAGCTGACCCGGCAGCGCGAGATGCTCGCGCAAGGCGGACAGTTGGGCGGCCACGGCGAACACGGCGAGCGGCGGGAGCGGGCTCGGCACGAGCACGACGGTGCCGCGTCCCACGAGGCCGCGCAGCGTGCGGACCGTTTCGGTCGCTGGCTGGTCCCAGGTTGCGTGCACTGCCAGCACGACGCGGGCGCCAGCCGCGAGCAACGCCTCGGTTTCGTCGAGCGCCTCGGCCAGGTCACGTACCTGCGGCGGGGTGGACAGCGGCTGGGCATCCTCGGGGGAGGGCTGCGGCAGGTCACCCACGGCGAGGACAGCCGTCAACACAGTGAGGCTCCTTCTATGCTGCACGTTCCGGGGGTGCGAGCATGAGTCTGACAGACCCGAACCGCCTCGCGGGCCGAAACGGCGTAACTGGGGCGACCCCCGCGCCTAAGCGTTCTGCGCACCTGGAGGTTGCAGTGCCCCAGCTCATGCGCCAGCCGGACGAGGTGCTCGCCCCGCTGGAGGTCGCCGACACCGCGGTCAAGCGCGCACGTGGTCTGCTCGGGCGCGACGGGCTGGCTGGCGCGCTGCTGCTGCGCCCGTGCTCGTCGGTGCACACCTTCCGGATGCGCTTCGTCCTGGACATCGCCTACCTGGACAAGCACCTGATCGTTCTCGACACGGTCCGGATGCCGCCCGGTCGGCTGGGCCGGCCGCGGCTCTCGGCCCGTGCGGTCCTGGAGGCGGAGGCCGGCAGCTTTGAGCGCTGGGGGCTGCGTCCCGGGGACCGCCTCGGCATCGGGACCTGAGTCAGCGGGACACGACAGCAACATCGGCGGATACGGGGACTGCGGCGCCGGGCCCGGCCGGGTGGATGCGGGTCGCATTGTGGTCGGGGTCACGTCGGCAGCCTGCCTGGGCGCCCTACGGGCGCCCAGGGTCCGCAGACCCGGCGAAGGCCGTACCCGGTTGAGCCGCCAGGCCCAGCTGGCGGCACCTGGTCGGGTGCTCAGGCTCAATTGCTGAATCGGGGAAGGGACGGACGCGGAGGCGCCTTTATCAGGTGGACATCGGGCCCGGTAGCGGGTTGGGTGCACCGGGGTCATCCGCGGGGGATCGACCCATCAGATCGAGGGGGAACCGGGATGGACACGGGCGCCCCGGCGGTCGTCGTCGACTCGCTGGTCAAGACCTTCAAGGGCGGCGTGTGCGCCCTGGACGGCGTGAGCTTCCAGATCCCTAAGGGCACGGTCCTCGGCCTGCTCGGCCCCAACGGCGCCGGCAAGACCACCGCCGTACGGGTGCTGACCACCTTGCTGCACCCGGACTCCGGTACCGCGCACGTGGCCGGCGTCGATGTGCTGGCCGATCCGGCTGCCGCCCGGAAGGTCCTCGGGCTGGCGGGGCAGTACGCCGCCGTCGATGAGGGGCTCACCGGGCTGGAGAACCTGGTGCTGGTCGGGCGCCTGAATCACCTGCCGCGCGGGCAACGCCGCAAGCGGGCCGTCGAGTTGCTCGACCAGTTCGATCTCGCCGACGCGGCCGGCCGGACGCTCAAGACCTACTCCGGCGGTATGCGCCGGCGACTCGACCTGGCCGCCGCGCTGGTCGCCCAGCCACCGGTGCTGTTCCTCGATGAGCCCACCACCGGCCTGGATCCCCGCAGCCGGGTGGACCTGTGGGCGGTGATCGCGGGCCTGGTCGCCGACGGCACCACGGTGCTGCTCACCACCCAATACCTGGAGGAGGCGGACCGGCTCGCCGACCGGATCTGCGTGATCGACCACGGGCGGGTCATCGCCGAGGGCACCTCGGCGCAGCTCAAGGCCCGGCTGGGGGGAACAGCCGTTGAGGTGGTCCTGGCCGACGAGGCGACCGCGGCTAAGGCAGCCGCTGCGCTGGAAGGGGTCGGCGACGCCTCCCCGGTTCTGGAGGGGCTGACCGTGCGGGTGGCCACCTCCTCGGGCCTGGCGACCACCGCGCAGGTGGTGCGCCGGCTGGAGAACACCGGCTTGGACGTGAGCTCACTGCAGCTGCGCCAACCGAGCCTGGACGAGGTGTTCCTCGCGCTCACCGGCCAGGCGCCCACTCCCGCGGGCGACCAGACGGGCGTCGACCAGCAACCCGGTGACCTGGAGCACGCTGACCACCAAGACCGCCACCCGACGGAGGTCTCGCGATGAGCGTCATGACGGCCAGCGCGAGCGGCCGGGTCGGTTGGGCGATCGGTGACACCGCGGCGATGGCAGGGCGCAACGTCCGCCGGCTGCTCAGGGCCCCTGACCAGGTGATGTTCACCCTCATCTCCCCGATCATGTTCACCCTGCTGTTCCGGTACGTCTTCGGCGGCGCCATCAAGGGCTTGGGCAGCGTCAACTACGTCAACTATCTGATCCCCGGAATTGCAGTGCAGACAGCAATCTTCACCTCCGGCAACAGCGGTTTTGCACTGGCCGAGGATCGCAGCAAGGGGTTCGTCGACCGGCTGCGTTCGCTGCCGATGGCCCGCAGCGCCGTGCTCGCCGGCCGGGTGGCCGCCGACTCATTGAGCAACGCCGCCGGCCTGCTCATCATCGTCATCGTCGGAATCGCGGTGGGTTTCCGTCCGCACAGCATCCCCGGGCTGGTCTTCGGTTTCGGCGTCTTGCTGGCCTTCACCGTGGCCACCTCATTCCTGTTCGCCCTGGTCGGCCTGTATGCCAGCAGCTCCCAGGCAGTGAACGCCGCGACCTTCCCAGTGGTTTTCCCGCTGACGTTCGCCAGCAGCGCGTTCGTGCCGACCGCCACGATGCCGAGCTGGCTGCGGGGCTTCGCCGACCATCAGCCGGTCACCACTGTGATCAACCTGGTACGTGACCTCACCCTGGGGAACGTGACCCAAGCCCAACGCCACCAGCTGTTCGCCGGCCAGAGCACCACCGCGCTCGTCATCCAGTCCCTGCTGTGGACGGCCGCCATCGGGCTGGTCTTCGGCTACCTCGCGGTGCGCAGATATAACTCCACCGCCGCGTAGGGGTCGTCAAGTCGCGGCCCACACACAAATGTCTCGGCAAGCTCCAAGGATCATCTGCGGATTATTGGGCGACACTTGAGTGGTGACCACCACGCTCGAAGACAAGGCGACGCTGCCCGCGCCGCGGCTCTCGGGCCCACCGGTGGTCACCGGCAACCGGGTGCTGGCGATCATCGGTGTCGGGGCGCTCGCCGCTATCGGGCTGTGGTGGAACGACACGCCGCCGCTGCGCGGGCTGGGCGAGTGGGTGACCAATGCCGGCCGGGTGACCGGCCTGCTCGCCGGCTACGGCGTCGTGATCTTGCTTGCGCTGATGGCCCGGATCCCCTCGTTGGAGCACACCATCGGCGCCGACCGGCTGGCCCGCTGGCACGCCATGGGCGGCCGGTACACCGTCAGCCTCGTCGTTGCGCACGCCACCCTCATCACCTGGGGTTACTCGATCACCGGCCACACCAACGTCGTGCACCAGACCTCGGCGCTGCTGCTCAGCTACCCGGATGTGCTGATGGCGACGGTGGCCGGCGGGTTGCTGGTCATGGTCGGTGTGGTGTCGGCCCGCGCGGCTCGCCGGCGACTGCGGTATGAGACCTGGTACCTGCTGCACCTCTATACCTACCTCGCGGTGGCGCTGGCGTTCAGCCACCAGTTCGCGACCGGTGCCGACTTCGCGGGCAGCCTGCCGGCCCGGGCCCTGTGGTCGCTGATGTATCTCATGGTCGGTGTGCTGCTCGTGTGGTACCGGCTGGTCACCCCGGTACGCCGCGCCCTTCGCCACCGGCTACGGGTGGTAGGGGTGCGCCGCGAGGGGCCGGGGGTGATCTCCGTGGTGGTCGCCGGCCGGCACCTCGGCGAGCTGAATGCCCGCCCAGGGCAGTTCTTCCGCTGGCGGCTGCTCGACCGGGGGATGTGGTGGGCCTCGAATCCGTACTCCCTGTCGGCCCCAGTAGTAGAAGATCGGATGCGCTTCACCGCGAAAGCGCAGGGCGACCACAGCGAGGGGCTGGCCCGCGTACGGCCCGGCACGTGGGTGTTCGCCGAGGGCCCATACGGTGCGTTCACCGATGCGCACCGGGTCCGCCAGAAGGTGCTCCTGCTCGCAGGCGGGGTGGGCATCACGCCGCTGCGGGCGCTTTTCGAGCAGCTGCCCGGCGGCCCAGGCGACGTGACCCTGGTGTATCGCGCCAGCGCCGAGGCCGACGTGATGTTCGGCGCCGAGCTGGCGGACATCGCCACCCGCCGAGGCGCCCAGGTGCACTACCTGATCGGGACCCGCGCTGCGCTGCGCGGCGATCCGCTGGTCGCCGGATCGCTGCAGGCTCTGGTGCCCGACCTGCGTGATCGTGAGCTTTTCCTCTGCGGGCCGGCCGGCATGGTCACCGCTGCGCTCAACGCTCTTCGCGCCGCCGGGGTCCCGCGGCGGCACATCCACCACGAGTCGTTCGAGCTCTAGGAGCCCGTCATCCGCCGCGTCCTACTCACCGCCGTCGCCACCGTTCTCGGCCTGGTTGCGCTGCTGGGCTTCAAGAGCCACGGGGCCAACCCGCGCGGCGGCGGTTCCGCGCTGGCCATTGCGACGGCGCCACCCGCAGCCGCCCCGTCGGCCGGCCCGTCCGCCAGCCCGTCGGCCGGCCCCCAGACTCCGGGGCCCACGAGCGGCACGCCGAGCGCGGCCACCCGTACCATCGCTGGTCAGGCCATCGACACCCAATACGGACCGGTGCAGGTCCAGATCACCGTCAGCGGCTCCCGGATCGCCAGCGTCGGCGTGCTGCAGGTGCCCCTCAACACCAGCCGAGACCAGGAGATCAACAGCTTCGCCGTCCCCCAGCTGAACCAGGAAACGCTGCGAGCCCAGAACGCCCAGATCGACAGCGTCTCCGGCGCGACGTACACCAGCGACGGCTACGTCGGATCTCTGCAAAGCGCGCTCGACGCCGCGCACCTGAAGTGAGCTCGGCCCCGTGCGAGCGGCGCTTGCAGCACGTGGAGCCGTGTATGGGCACGGTGTTCTCCTTCGACGTGCGGTACCCATCCGAAACCTCCTGGCGCCTCGACGCGGAGAGCCTGGCGCCGGTGCTGGCGAGGTTGCATCACCTCGACGCCGTGTTCTCCACCTACCGGCCGGGCAGCGCGATCAGCCGGTTGGCGCGCGGCGAGGTGTCGGTCGCCGACTGCCCGCCTGAGGTCGCCGAGGTGCTGCGGCTGTGCGAGAACGCCGCCCTGCAGACCGGCGGCTGGTTCTCCTCGACCGCCGGGGGCACCCTGGACCCGTCCGGCGTCGTGAAGGGCTGGGCGGTGCAGCAGGCCAGCGAAATGCTAAGCGCCGCCGGGAACCCCAGCCACATTGTCAACGGCGGTGGCGACATTCAGAGCGCGGGCGGCCCGTTTCGTTTCGGCCTCAGCGACCCGCAGGACGGCCATCGGCTGCTCGCCGTTGTCGCCGGACACGACCTCGCCGTCGCGACCTCCGGATGCGCCGAACGCGGGCCGCACATCCTGGATCCGTTCACCCGCCGTCCGGCGACAGCACTGCGCAGCGTCAGCGTTGTCGGCTCGTCGCTGACCCAGGCAGACATCTACGCCACCGCCGCTTTCGCGATGGGCGCCGCGGCTAGGGAGTGGCTCAGAGCATTAGACGGGTACGAGGCGCTGGTGGTCGGCGCCGATGGAACGAGCTGGCAAACCCCGGGGCTACCCGTCGCGGAGCACTAGCGTCGGCGCTGGATGATCGCGGACCGCTAGCGTCCGCCTGGATGATGACGAGCCAGCCGGGCGGCGGCGAACAACAGTGGCGGGAGGACCTTCCGTCCGCGCGGCTGGCCGCGGTGATCGTGCTCACCGGGATCGGCGCCGGCCTGGGCGGCGGGGCGCTGACGCTGTTGCTGCACCTGGTCCAGCACCTGGCCTACGGCTATTCAGAAGACACCTTCCTCATCGGCGTGCAACGTGCCGCCGGGCAACGGCGGGTGCTAGTCATGGCGGCCGCAGGGGTGATCGCGGGCGGGGGTTGGTGGTCGTTGCGCCGCTTCGCCGCGCCGGTACCCAAGGTCGCCCAAGCGCTCGGGAACCGGGACGTGCGGATGACGCTGGGTACGGTGACCCTCGACGCCGTCCTGCAGATCGTTGTGGTCGGCCTCGGCGCCTCCCTCGGCCGGGAGGGGGCGCCCCGGCAGTTCGGTGGCGCGGTAGGCGCGTGGCTCGCGGAGCGCGCCGGCCTGCCCGCCGACCAGCGCCGCATCCTGCTGGCGTGCGGCGCCGGGGCGGGGCTCACCGCCGCCTATAACGTGCCGGTCGGGGGCGCCCTGTTCACCGCGGAAGTGCTGCTCGCGTCGCTGGCGTTCCGAGTAGTCGTCCCGGCTGCGGCCACCTCCGTAATTGCCACTGTCGTTGCCTGGGCCGTGGTGTCAAACCGGCCGACCTATCAGGTGGCATCGCCGTCGCTCTCGGCTACGGTCGTGGCCTGGGCGGTGCTGGCCGGGCCGCTACTCGGCCTAGCCGGAACCGGCTTCGTCCGGCTCCTCGACTACGCCGAAAGACACCGCGCGGACGGTGCGCGACTCCCGATCGCTACGGTCCTGGTCTTTTCTGCGCTCGGCGCCGTCGCGATTGCCTACCCCCAGCTACTCGGCAACGGCAAGGGCCCCGCCCAGCTCGCCTTCGACGGCACCCCGGCATTGGCACTGCTCGCCGCGCTGATCGTCCTGAAGCCAATCGCCACCGCGGCGTGCCTGGGCAGCGGCGCGACCGGCGGCCGGCTCACGCCCGCGGTGGCGACAGGTGCCCTGCTCGGCGCGCTGCTTGGGCGGGCCTGGGTGCCGCTCTGGCCCGGCGCCCGGATCGGCGAGCTGGCCATCATCGGCGCGGCCGGGTTCCTGGCGGTGACCCTGAACGCCCCCCTCACCGCCATCGCGTTGCTGCTGGAGTTCACGCACACCGGAACGGCACTGCTCGTGCCGATGGTGCTGACCGTCGCCGGGGCGGTAATCACAGCTCGAACACTGCACAACAGGTCCATCTCGCGGGCGTCTTCCGGTGCGCCGGCCCCGCCGCCGCCGGGCTGAGCTCGCACCCACCCGTTCAGGTCACCTGGTAGAGCTCGTAGACCAGCAGGTCGCCGGTGCGGAGTCCCTTACCCACAGCCTGAACTGTGTTGAGCCAGGCGTAGCGCTCGTCGCCGGTCTCGAACGTGGGCGCCATGATGACAGCGGCGCCGCTGGCCGGTGCCCGCTCGGCGCGACCGGTGTAGCGCACGGCGATCAATGCTCCGTCGTCTGTCTTCAGCAGCAAACGGGCGTCGACCGCAACCGATCCGTTCGCGTGGATCGTCACCCAGTCGCTTGTCGATGCCCCGGCCTGGGAGGCTCGCACCCTCTCGCCATCCCAGCGGCAGTCGGCAGCCTCCCCGATCAGCCGGGTGCCGGTCGGGACGCCTTCAAGCCGGTATTGCTGCCGAATCCTGATCGACAACGTGCCCAGGGACGTGAGTTCAATGCTCACTTTCCCAGTTCCTCCCGGCTCGCCTCGGGCCGCTTTCGGTGGTCCCATGAGATCACCTTGGCCGGGCGGATACGGCAGGCGGGTACAAGTGATCGCTCTCGGACCTGTTCGTGTCCTTTAGTCTCGCCGCGGGCACGGCGTTGGACACGCCGGCCGAACGGGGGGAGGCAGCGTGGCGGACCAGGCGGCCGAAGACTCTGGCGCGGCAGTGTTGTGGCAGCCGTCCGCCGAGCGGATGGCGCGCTCACGGCTGACCGCGTTCGCGGCGCACGCCAATACGCGGCATCAGGCGCCAATCGACTCGTACCAGGCGCTGTGGGGTTGGTCAGTCGAGAAGCTGGAGGATTTCTGGGCAGCCGCGTGGGAGCACTTCGACGTGCTGGCCTCCGCGCCGTACCAGCGGGTGCTGACGGATCGGAAGATGCCTGGTGCCAGCTGGTTTCCCGGCGCGCGGCTCAACCTGGCCGAAAATGTGCTGCGCGCCGAGCGCACCGGCGTGGCCCTGGTTGCCGTATCCGAGCAGGGACCCGCGCGCGAGGTCTCGTGGGCGCAGCTGCGCGGGATGGTCGGGGCGTTCCAGTCCACCCTCGACGACCTTGGGGTGTGCGCCGGTGACCGGGTCGTCGCCTACGTGCCGAACGGGGTGGAGGCCGTCGCGGCGATGCTGGCCTGCGCCGCCCAGGGCGCCATCTGGTCCACCTGCGCCCCCGACATCGGCCCGGCGAGCGCGGTCGACCGATTCGGTCAACTCGCGCCGAAGGTGCTCATCGCGGCCGACGGCTACCGGTTCGGCGGCAAGGAGCGGGACCGCGCCGACGCCGTCGCCAAGCTGCTGGACGGGCTGCCGAGCGTGACGGGCGTCGTGTCGGTCCCCGTACTCGGGCGGGGCGTCACCCGCGACGGGGTGCGGGTGGTCTCCTGGGCGGACGCGGTGCGGGAGCCTCGCTCTCCGGTGTTCGCGCAGCTTGACGCCAAAGCGCCGCTGTGGGTCGCCCTCGGGCACAACCGGTTTGCCGAAGGGGCTGGTGCACGGGCACGCCGGCGCGCTGCTGATGGGCCTGGTCCAGCAGGCCCTGCAGTTCGACATTGGTCCGGGCGACCGGTCGTTCTGGTACACCTCAACCAGCTGGATCATGTGGAACAGTCAGGTCGCGGCGCTGTCGACCGGCGCCACCGCAGTCTTGTACGACGGCAGCCCGCTGTGGCCGTCGCCCGACCGGCTGTGGCAGCTGGCTGGTGAGCACCGGCTGACCAGCCTCGGCACCAGCCCCGGCTATCTGCTGGCTTGCGAGAAGGCCGGCCTGCACCCCGGGCGCGATCACGATCTGTCCGCGCTGAAGGCGGTGGGCGTGACCGGCTCGCCGACGCCGCCGGGCTCGTTTCGCTGGCTCTATGAGGAAGTCGGCGCGGACCTCGCGCTGCACGTTATCTGCGGGGGAACCGACTTCGCGGCTGCGCTGGTATGTGACGCACCCTGGCTGCCGGTCACCGAGGGAGAAATGTCCTGTCGCGGCCTGGGTATCCACGCAGAATCGTGGGATGAGCAAGGCCGGCCGCTGCGCGACGAAGTTGGGGAACTCGTCGTGCTCGCCCCGATGCCGTCGATGCCGCTTGGGATCTGGGGCGACGAGGACGGCTCGCGCTACCAGAGCTCCTACTTCCAGGCGCCGTATCCGGCGTGGCCGCAGGGAGTCTGGCGGCAGGGCGACTGGATGACCTTGACCAGCCGAGGCACCGCGATCGTGCACGGCCGCTCCGATTCCACTCTTAACCGGTACGGCGTGCGGTGCGGATGGGCAGCGCCGACATCTACGCCGCGATCGAGGCCGCACCGGAGGTGGCCGAGTCGCTGGTGCTCGGCGTAGAACTGCCGGGCGGCGGTTACTGGCTGCCGCTGTTCGTCCGGCTGGCCCCAGGGATCGTGCTCGACGACGCGCTTGCTGGTCGGCTCAAGAACCTGGTGCGGGAGAAGGCCTCACCGCGGCACGTACCTGACGAAGTGATTGCGGTCCCAGCCATTCCGCACACGGCGACCGGCAAGAAGCTCGAAGTCCCGCTCAAGCGGATCGCACAGGGCATCCCGGTCGAGCGCGCCCTCAACCTCGGCGCGGTCGATGATCCGGACGCCGTGCGCTGGTTCGTCAAGCACTTCGCGAAGCGCGGTCGGCAGTTTCTTGGTAGCACCCCCCCGGAGTCGTGATCAAGCAAAGATGGCTGCAAAACTGCCACTCTAACGACCATGTTTGCTTGATCACGAGGGCTGGGGGGCGTGGTGGGTTGGTCAGCCGGAGCGGTCCGGGGTGGGTTGATCGGCGTTGGTCTGCGCGATCCAAAAGACGGCACCGGCGGGGTCGACGATTCCCCCCATTCGTCCAAAAGGCGTATCAAATGGGGGCGCCAGCACCTGTCCGCCATGGTTACCGGCGGCGCTCGCTGCGGCGTCGGCGTCGGCGACGCTGAAGTAGACCAGCCAATGCGGCGGCGTCCCATCGGGCGCGCCGAACATCCCGCCCATGCCACCGAGGGGGGCCTCATCGCCACTAAGATGGAAGGTGGTGTAATCCGGCCCAGCCCCTGGCAGGGCGTGAAAGTCGAAGCCGAACACCCGGCCGTAGAACGTCCGGGCCAGGTCGGGGTCGGTAGAGCGCAAGTCCTCCCAGGTGATGCCGCCCGGCTCGTTGACGAGCGATGCGCCGATGTGGGTTTCGGCCTGCCATACCCCGAAGGCTGCGCCGACCGGGTCACTCGCAATGAGCATCCGGCCAAGCTGGCCCACGTCGAGGGGCGACACCAGGACGGTGCCACCATTCTCGGTAATCGCTGCTGCGGCCTTGTCAACCTCTTCGCTGGCCAGGTAGACAGTCCAAGCCGGTCGCTGCTGGTCGCCCTGCAGTGGGCCGATCCCGGCTGCCGTTACGCCACCGACCTCGGCGATGACATAACCGCCGTAGTTGTCATCGGTCGCCTGAAATGACCAACCCAGGACCGGACCGTAGAAGTCCTGCGCTGCTGCGACATCGGTGGTAGCGAGATCGGTCCAGCAGGGCGTCCCAGCCGGCCAGCGTGAGGTGCGAGTGCTCATGCCCGGATCCCACCACTGATCAGGGGCGGTGTGCACCCCCTCAAGTCGGCTGACGTTGGCCGGCCGGGGGCGGCCCGTAGTAGTTGGTTGCCCCGTCGCCCGCAGCGCAGGAATAACACACCAGCACAATCCAGCCGATCAACGGCACCAGATGGATCCAAAACCAAGCCCCGGACCTGCCAGTGTCGTGTAGCCGCCGGATCTGAACGGCAATTCCCGGAAGGAACAGCGCTAAAAACGCCAGCAACAGCGGCACTCCGTTGTTGAGGGCATAGGTCGTTAGGGCGGCGCCGCGGAAAGCTAATTTTCTAAACAGAGAAAAATACCAGTATTCCGAGCGCGATGCCCGACCCTTCCATCTCGCATACTGCGAAAGGCCGCTCACGATTGCGGTAGGAAAATTCATCAGCCCCCCCCTCAGGGCTATGGCGTCGGGGGAGGCTAGCCCGTTTTGAGGCCGCCAGGCCGGGATTTCGCACTATTGCTCAGGGGCGGTCGCCGAAGGGCCCGCTTGCGGGCGATCGACACCAATTCACCCGCTGCCAGCAAAGCGAGGCCGGTCAACGGGGGGAGGACATCAAGCCCGGTCGCGGCCAAGGACGCGGCTACTGGGCGAGCAGCTAACCCGCGGTCGGGCACGGTGTTACCGGTCGGGACCGTGCCGCCGGTGCCGACAGGGGCGGTGCCGCCGGTCGGAGCCGTGCCGCCGTTGGGGGCTGTGCCGCCGACGGCGCCCGGGCCGGTGCCCGGGTCGCTACCCGCGCCGGCTGCCGGGCTGGCCATGCTCCCGTGCGGGGCGGCCGGGCACGGTGTTCCGGCCATGCCGGGGATGCCGCGAGGGCTGAGGACGACATGCGTCGTACCAGCCGAAGCGTGCAGAAAAAGCGCGTGAGAGGTGCGGGTTACCGGGATGCCGACGACGTCCAGGCCGGCGAAATTCAGGCCGGTCAGTTGCACTGTCGTGGGGACGTCACTGCTGAGATCCACGCAGTAACGGCGTGAAATGTCAACGTTGAGGGGAGCGAGGTCGGCCGAGCTACTGGACAGGTTTGTCAGCGACATCGCCAGCGTGTTACTGATCGGGCGCGTTCCGGTTGGGTGCCGCAACGAATCACGCAACAGGTAGGCGCTGCGGTCGGTAGCCGAGCCGCCGCTAGAGGTCGTCTCGCTCAACGCGGTCAGGGTCCTCGGCAGGGTGAAGGCTTCGGCCGATGCCGCGCCTTGGGTGCCGGTTGCGGGTTGCAGGTGCTGCAACCATGCCGAGCCGCTGTCGGCCAGGGCGCCGAAATTCCAGGAAGTGTCCAGGGCGTAGTTGATTCTGGCTGGCACGGCCGGTCGGCTGCTGCGCTGCCACTGCGGCACCATCTGCGGCACAGCCAGGTCGATAATCGCCGGTTCATGGGTGCCGGCGAGGTATTGCTTGACGTGAGCCTCGTCGCCGACCTGACGGAGCTGGGCGTAGACGACACTGGCTGAAGCCCCGCCGGCGTCGGCGTCCGCGGCCGAGGCGCCGAGGAACAGCGGGGTGTCCTGCAAGTTGCCCACCACGCGCGGATCGGCGGCGCGAGTAATCGGGTAGTTGGTGAGGTGGTCGTTGACGACGTTGGCGTCACCCTGCTCCCCGCCAACGAACACTGACGCGTCGGCGAACAGGTCCGGGTGGCGCACCGCGGCCTTCGTCGCCCCGAACCCGCCCATGGAGATGCCGACCAGGTGCACCCGGTTGTGGTCAACGGCATAGTCGTGCTGGACCGCGCGCTGCACCTCAAGCAGATCCAGTTCCCCGTCGTGCTCGTACTGCACATCGCCGCGTCCCAGCGGGTACACCCCGATGTAGCCGAGCTTCTCGATCGCAGCGCGGAGCTTCGGAGCCAGAAAATATTCCTCGTCGTTGTACCCGTTGTAACCATGGAGGACCATGACCTCAGGTACCGCCTTGCCGGGACGCCAGCCTGGCGGTAGGTCAACCAAGTAGCCCTGCGTCCGGCCCAGGTAGTGAAAGTTTTGTCCCGGGCCCGGGTTCTGGAAGGCTGCCGGGCCGTTGCCGGTGTCGATCCCCTGCCCTTGGTTGGAGGAGGACACCAGCACCTTCTCCACCGGGCCACTGGTCGGTTCGCCTTCGACGCGTTGCACCCCGCCGCGGAGCGCCGTCAGGTCGACCACCGCCTGGGCAGGTCCGAGGTCGCCCTTGACGAGTTGGTCGGCCTGGACCCGTTCGTCAACCGTGCGACGGTCGGCCTGCACGAACGCCAAGTCGAACACGTTAGTCGCGACACCGTTACCCCCGCCGGGGGAGGTCGCGGTCTGGGACTGCTGCACCGTCAGATAGCGCCCGGAGCCGTCGTGCAGACCGCTGGCGAGCCAGGCCCGCAACCTCGGCCCACCGGTGGCCACCCCCGGCACCCGAAGGTAATCGTGTTCTCGACGGTGTCGACCGTGAGGTTCTGCACGGCGCCGAGCGAGCTGCCACCCGGCGTCGTCACCTCGCTTCCGGTCCCCCACACCGTCACGTACCGCTCCACCCCGCACCCAACGCAGCGCAGGCCGGCGTTGCGTGGCAGGACCGAACTGTCGGTCCCACCCCCACTAGCCAGCGCCAGGGTGAGAATGCTGGAGTCCCTCTCGCCCAGGCTGTTGAGTACGACGCGGACATCCAGGCCGCTGGGCGAGGGATGAAACTGCACGAACACCACATTCGCCGAAAGCTCAGGGAAGCGAGCGTCGTTGTTGGGTGGGTAGTAGTCGCCGTTGCGGGCCAGCCGGTGCGTCCCGAACCCGTCATATGTCAGGGTCTGGGCTTCGGGCAGCCCGGCGAAGTAGTCCTCACGATGCTTGCCGTCCACGTTCGCGCCCGTCGCCTTCCCCCACCGATTGGTGTATGACCAGACCCCCCGGTCATAGGCGTCCGTCCCCACCGTCAGATTCGACGGCCACGTCGACACACCACCCCAGGAATAGGCCGCTGGCGCTGCAGCAGGAACGGCGGGCGCGACCAGCACGCTCAGAACCACGGCAGCAGCCGCGGCGGCAACGCGCGAGAGCGATCTCATCCAGCCTCCGACGGCGAGAGTAGCCCTGACCGCAGTCTGACACTTCCGGCTGGCATGGCGATGACGATCGTACTAGCGATTTTGCAGGCGTGGGGAATCACCTGCATCCGGCAGGTCCCGAGAACTCTCGAAACCACCGGATAGTCAGATGAGGCCGACGTTCACCCGGAGGCGCCCACCTGCGCCTCCCTCACTTGCGCCCGGGAGCCCACTTCATGCCCCAGCCGTAAGCGCGGTCAAGCTCGTCCTGGGAGCCGTTGATGTAGCGGACCTCGCGGCGCACAGACAGATCGCTGCCCGTGTTCTCCAGCATCGCGATGGCGCAGGTGCGAGCGTGCGGGTCCGACTCATCGAGCCGGACCTCGATGGGGGCCCCACCCTTCGGGTAAAGAGTTACCACGCCGTTGGCCCCGGCCCAGTTCGGCGTTCCCTCATAAATGAAGGTGAACACGAGGATGCGCCGGATCTCGGCGAGGCGGGACAGGTCAATCCGCAGGTTCTCGCCTTCGGTGCTCGATCCGGACCGATCATCGCCGTCCAGGGAAATGATCGGGTTGCCGGCATTGCGTGACCGGAACGCGGAACCGAGCGCCTGCACCACCCCCTTCGTTCCGTCCACGAGCTCGTAGAGGCAGGCGAGGTCCAGGTCGATTGCCGAGCTCTGTCCAGCGCCGGACAGCCGCTTGAGGAAGCCGCCTCCGGTCGCTGCCCCGCCGCTCGGACGCGCATTCCAGTTCAGGTTGACCCGCAGCTCACCACCGACGGTCGCACCCTGCTTGCGCAGCGAAACGGTTGGCGCTGCCTTGGTCAGGCTTACCTTGCTCAGGTTGACACCTGAACCGGACCCGCTGGGCCCGCCGGACGATTGCTTGCTGTAGTCAATCGGCATGTGGCTCTCCTCAGGGGTGATGTGACGGCGGCTGGACCAGTTGATACTGGACTAGGTACTGGCGCGTACGGCATCCGCCGGCGCCTCGTGGACCTCGTCATCGCCACCGCGACGCTTGTGCACGATCGACGACAACAGGGCCGCACCGATGAACCCCACGCCGATCAATCCGGTAACGAGCTGCGGAACGTCCGTGCGGATAGTGATGAACAACAGCGCCGCTAGAGCACCGATCGCCCAGTGTGCGCCGTGCTCTAGGTGCACGTACTCCGCGAGAGTGCCCCTACGGACAAGGAAGACGGTCAAAGCCCGGATGTAGCAGGCGCCGATGCCGAGGCCCAAGGCAATGACGAAGATCTTGTCCGTGACGGCGAACGCCCCCACCACGCCGTCAAAGCTGAACGACGCGTCGAGCACTTCCAGGTACAAGAACGTGAACAGTCCGGCGCGGGCCAGGCTCGCCGGGACGCGTACCTGGGGCGCCGCGTCATCGCCGGCCCCCGCGACGGCGCTGCCCCCCTGCTCATCCTCGTTCCCCTCGAACAGGGCAGAAAGGCTGGACACGGCGACGTAGGTGGCAAGACCGGCGGCGCCGGCAACAAGCACCTGGTAGGCGTGCGGTGCGGCGAAGGTGGTGGCGGCGACGATGAGGAACGCCAGCGCAAGGATGACGGAGAACTGGTCCAGCTTGCCCACCTTCGCCAAGGGACGCTCGATGAGAGTCAGCCACGTGACATCACGAACCTCGAAGATGAAATCGAGGAAAATCATCAGCAGGAAGACTCCGCCGAATGCGGCGATCGCAGGGTGGGCCGCGGTCAGGAAGCGGGCATAGTCGGCTGGGTGATTCAAGGCGAGGTTCAGCACGTCAACGGGATTGAGGTGACTCGTAATTGTCACGACGAGCAACGGAAAGATAAGACGCATACCAAATACCGCAATAAGAATGCCGACGGTCAGGAAGATGCGCTGCCAGCGCTCATCCATCCGCTGAAGCACTGTCGCGTTCACGACAGCGTTGTCAAAGCTCAGTGACACCTCGAGGACGGCCAGAATCGCTACTAATGCCGCGATCGACGGGCCGCCGATGATCCCGGCGACAACGATGCCGATGACAGAAACTGCGATAGGGAACCGGAACAGGGCTAGCACAACGTTTCCTACCTTCCGAAGCGCCGAATGCGGGGCAATGGCCCAAATTCGGCGCGATTACCAACCTGCGCACCGCGCATGCGTCAGCTGACGTTGACGCCGAAGTCGCGTGCGATGCCCTGAAGGCCGGCGGCATAGCCCTGTCCAACGGCACGGAATTTCCACTCGGTGCCGCTGCGGTAGAGTTCACCGAAAAGCATCGCCGTTTCGCTGGATGCATCCTCGGACAGGTCATAACGCGCGAGTTCGGAATTGTCCGCCTGGTTGATGATGCGGATGAATGCGTTCCGGACTTGTCCGAAGCTCTGCTGGCGGGTCGACGCCTCGTAGATGCTGACCGGAAAGGCGACCTTGTCGCACTCGGCGGGCACCGAGGCGAGGTTCACCTTGATTTGCTCGTCGTCCCCCTCGCCGCCGCCGGTGAGGTTATCCCCTGAGTGCTCGACCGACCCATCGGGACTCTTGAGGTTGTTGAAGAACACGAAGTGACTATCCGAAAGGATCTTGCCGCTCCCGTTCAGCATGAGCGCGGATGCGTCGAGGTCGAAATCCGCACCGGACGTGGTACGCGGATCCCAACCGAGACCGACGATGACCGCCGTCAGACCTGGAGCTTGCTTGGTGAGCGAGACGTTGCCGCCCTTGCTGAGGCTGACACCCACTGTTTCGTCCTCTCTGCGGGGTAGTGATCGACACACCGCTCATCGGTGGGTGCGCCGGGCTGGAGAGCCTGCTAGTGACAGTACCGCCCAGCAGGCGGATGGAGCGGGCGGATTCGTCGCACCATCTTTTGCCTCTGCCCGGCAGGACAGCTCCAGAAGTGCCACGCGCCAGCCGGCGTTAGGGTCAACTATCCTGTCAGATAGCTACCGCGTGGACGGCGCGAGCTGAGTAAACCCGGGCGGCCTTCGCCGGCAAGTCCCCTTCTACACTTCGCAGATCATAGTCGGCGCTGCCGGGAAACCTGTGACGATGCACGGCCACGAAGGAGCAGCACGCACATGTCTGAACTTGACCTCGGGGCCACTCCCACTGCCCCCGGGACTCCGGCGCCCTCCCAGGCGGGCAGCCTCGTGCTGGCCCCGCCAGCACCGGTCGTGGTGGTGGAGAAGGAGCAGGCCGCCGGCGCCTTCCCGCTGGACTCCGCCAAACAGGTCGAGTTGCGTGGCAAGGCCGCCGCTTACGTGACCGAACTCGCCTCGCTCGACATGAGGTCGCCGGCGTTCACTCAGAAGGTCGGAGCCATCACCGCGATGGGCGACCAGGACATGCGTTCCGCCGCCGCCGTGTCCAACCGGATGCTGGATCGCCCCGCCGCGGCGATGGGCAAGGGCAAAGGCGGCGGCGACGCGCAGACCAGGGTGTCCAACACCTTGATCGATTTGCGTCACACCGTGACGGACCTCGACCCGAAGCGTGCCGACCTGACGGGGGTGAAGAAGGTCCTGAAGTGGCTACCGGGAGGGGACAAGGTCGACCGCTACTTCGACAAGTACAAGTCGGCCCAGTCACACATCAACGCGATCATCAAAGCCTTGGATTCCGGTCAGGACGAGCTGCGTAAGGACAACGCGGCGATCGAGACGGAGAAGGCGAACATGTGGACCACGATGGGCAAGCTGAGCGAGTACAACGAGCTCGCCGGTGCCTTGGACGGGGCCGTCGAAGCCAAGGTCGGTGAGCTCGAATCGGGCGGGAAGAGCGAGGACGCCAACACGCTGCGGTCGGATGCGCTGTTCCCGATCCGGCAGCGCCGCCAAGACATCCTGACGCAGATGGCGGTCAACGTGCAGGGGTACATGGCCTTGGATCTGGTCCGCAAGAACAACAACGAGCTCATCAAGGGCGTCGACCGCGCGCAGACGACCACCATCGCCGCGCTGCGGACTGCGGTCATCGTGTCTCAGGCGCTCTCGCGCCAGAAACTGGTCCTTGATCAGATCAACGCGCTGAACACCGTGACTTCCAACCTCATCGAGTCCACCTCCGAGCAGCTGCGCACGCAGGGGGCGGCCATCAACCAGCAGGCCGCATCGGCCACCATCGACGTCGCCAAGCTGCAAGCCGCCTTCGATAACGTGTTCGCCACGATGGACGCCCTGGATACCTTCCGCGCCCAAGCCGTCGACTCGATGGCGCAGACGGTCAATGCCCTGGAGGGGCAGATCGAGCGCGCCCAGCCCTACCTCGAGCGGACTCGGCGAGGCGAAATTACCCGCTGAGCGCCGCCTACCGGCACCGACGGCACCAACGAGTGGCGGAAGGAACATCCCTGTGACGCGGTTTCGGAGAGGACGCCACGATCCGCCGGCTTCAGGGGACCCGCCGTCCGCGGATCTTGACACCAGCCCCGCCGACTTGCGCCGGACGCTGGCCGAGATCAACCGCTTCATCAATCAGAACTCTGGACGGCTGCCGGGGGACGCTGTTGTGAGCGCCCGGCGGGTCACCGACACGCTCAGCGAAATCGTCGACACCTCCGACGTCCGGCCACTGGATGTGTACGCCACCATTTCGGTCGAAGGCACCCTGACCGACTACCTGCCGACAACGCTGAGAAGTTACCTCGCCGTCGATGCACACCTGCTGGACACACCGCGCCCATCGGGTCGCACCCCCAGGCAATCCCTGATCGAACAGATCGAGGCCCTGCAGACGTCGGCGTCGGCGGTCCTGATCGCGGCCCGCGACCAGGACGCGGACGCCTTGACGACGCAAGGCAGTTTCCTGCGGACAAAGTTCTCCGGCTCTGACCTGGACCTGTAATGGCCTTGCTGAAACGGGGCGCTAACGTTGAGCTGACCCGGGAAATCCCCGACCTGAGAACGGTCGTATTGGGCGTGAAGTTCGGTGCCGGCTCGGAGACGGTGCTCATCGACAACCTGGTCGTCGCCACCATTCTGTGTGACAAGTCAAGCAAGGCCCTCTCAGATGAACACTTTGTGTTCTTCAACCAGCTCTCCTCACCGGACATGTCGATAAGCCAGCTAGAGGCGGCACTTGGGGGGGACAGCGAGCAGATCGAAGTCGACCTCCACGCCGTTCCTGGCGAGGTCCAACGCATCGTCGTGGTCCTCTACCTCAACGAGGGCATCGCGCAGCGCCGATCACTGGGGCAGTTGCGGGAGTGTTCGATCAGAGTGCTGAACCTGGCCGGGGAGGCTGAGCTGGTCCGATCCGAAAATTTCGCCCCGGCTTTGACGAGTGAGACTGCGCTGGCGCTGGGAGAGCTTTACCGGCGTCAGGGGGGCTGGAAGTTCAAGGTGATGGGCGATGCCTACGCCAAGGGAATCGCCGGTATCGCGGCGGATTACGGCGTGGCGCTGTGAGCATCGGCTCCCCGAAGACGGCGCCGGCTCGTACCGACCTGCCCTTTCTCCGGCACCGGTCCGGACCGGCCACGGCCAAGCCGCCGGCGGCCCCTCCCCCATCAACGGGTCGAGCCGCACCCGCGGTCGCGGACTTCTTGCACGGCCGCGGTCCCCGGCGACCCGGCCAACCAGCACCGCACCCATCAGGCGATCTTGACCTGTCGACGGCGATGCCAGCCGCGCGCCCCGAAACGCCGGGGCCGGCCCGGTCTGGCGGCGGGACGTACCAGCCGCCTCGGGTCCGCACCGGAACGCCGACCATCCTCACGCCCAAGGCGCCGACCGTCACCTTGACCCGGGTCCAATCCGGCGTCGGTGTCCTCGCGTTCGAAGCGGTCTGCTCGGAGGCGGTCGGCGACCTCCGCTTGGGATGTGCCTATGAGCTGCGTTCCGGACAGTCCTCGATCGTCCAGCACGCGAGCGGCGTGAGCACCGCCCCGGCGAATTCACGACGCCCCGTCATCAAGGGTGAACGTGATCGATTTGAGCGGCTCACGCTGGACCTGATGCAAAGCCGCGACGTCGAGCGACTCGTAATTTACGCATTCTCCCAGAGCGCCGCAGCGCTGACCTGGGGGGGCACCCTGGTTGCGAGGACATTCGGGCAGGCCCTCATCGAGATCCCGCTGGATCGGGCGCCGTCGCAGGATGTGTATGTGCTGATGTCGCTGTACAACATCCGCGGTGAGTTCGTGCTGCGCGCGGAGATGGAGCAGATTTCGGGGTCGGTACATGACGCCTGCACTGCTTACGGGTTCAATCGGATCACCTGGCTCGATCACCGCACGCCGGTCACCTGAAACCCAGCCAGCGCGCTGGGGACCAGCACGTGGGGAGTGGATACTGGGCCGGTGGGGAACCCAAGCTTTTCGGAGTCCAGCGTGATTGCGTGCCCAGCCGAGTCCCTCTATGACCTGGTCTCGGACGTGACCCGCATGGGCGAGTGGAGCCCAATCTGCCGAGCTTGCTGGTGGGACGACGGCGATACCGGCGCGGTGGGCGCTTGGTTCACCGGTCGAAATGAGCTACCCGAGCGGACCTGGGAGACCCGCTCGCAAGTCGTGGTGGCTGAGCGCGGCCGGGAGTTCGCTTTCATCGTGGGTGGCTCCCTGGTCCGATGGGGCTACACCTTCACCCCCGTCGATGCGGGGACGCGCGTGACGGAGTCATGGGAGTTCCTGCCCGACGGCATTGCCCTTTTCGAGCAGAAATTCGGCGAGGACGCGAAGGCGCAGATTGCGAGTCGCACCGAGTCCGCGCACCGGAGCATCCCGGCGACTCTCGCCGCGCTAAAAAGGGCCGCCGAATCGAATCGAGGAGACTCACGTTGATCACCACCGAACGAACCTTCGATGTCGCCCGATCGGTGGCTGTCGTCGTTGACTACCTGAAGGATTTCGGCAACGCGCCGGAGTGGGACCCGGGAACCAAAACCTGCACACAGGAAAGCGCGGGGCCCGTGGCGGTCGGCACGACCTGGCAGAACGTCTCGGTGGTCAGGGGCCACGAGACGAAACTGAGGTACGAACTGACGAGGCTGGAGCCGGGTCACGTCACGCTCGTCGGCCGAAACAAGGGATCGACCTCCACCGACGACATTCGCGTGACCGATGCCGGCAGTGACGTCAGCACGGTCACCTACCGCTCGGAGATCGAATTCCACGGGGTCTCCAAGGTGGCCGAGCCCTTCCTGCGCGGCGAGTTCCGTCGCCTTGGCGATGAGACCCGCGACAAGATCACTGCCGCCGTCGCGCGCTTGCCCTGAGTCAGCGGCGCCTCATTCGCTGTCTATGCACTGCGTGTCCGGCGGACTATATTCCCGGCGAGGACCGGCGGCCGCGGACCTGCGGCGGTAATTGACGGGAGGCAGAAATGGCTCATGCAGTGGTCGGGCAGGTCAAGCTAGCCGACGGCGGGAACTCCGAGGAGGGGCTGCGGTTGCTACGGGAACGGATAATCCCGAACGCTAAATCGCAACCAGGCTTTCAAAGCGGCAGTTGGATGAACAACGGCGCCGACGGTATTGGCATCGTGGTGTTCGACACCGCCGAGTATGCCGAGGCAGCCCAGGAGGCGCTGAAACCGCCCCCCGGCGGTCCCCAACTGGTATCGAGCGCCGTGTACGAGGTGGCCGGGGAGGCCTGAGGTCCCCTCCGCGCCTTATCGCGGCGCCGGTCAGCTTATCGGCGCCGGTCAGCTATTGGCGCCGGTCAGCTATCGGCCCGTGGGCCAAGATCGAGAGACCCGGTGCCGGTGGCAACTTCCGGTCGCCCGCGGCAAACAGCGCGCTCACCGCGGTGAGCACCAGTGTGACGAGGACGGCGTTCACCAGGACGGTGCGGTAGCCGTGCGTTGGGACCTGCAGAAACGGGTAGGGATACCAATGCCAGAGCGCTCCCCGCCCGAGGGTGTAGGCGAACCACAGCGCGGGAAAGACCAGCGACCAGCCAACGATGCCAGCTTTGATCCGCGGGCGAGGCCCGAGGACAAGCCAGCCCACCACCATCATGATCGGCACGATGTAGTGGAAAATCGTGTTCGTACTGACTTCCGCCCATCCGTGCGGTTGATGCACTCTGGCCAGAACCGTTGAGTAGACGACCCCGGTGACGGCGACACCGACCAGGGCATTCAACCGCAGCACCCGCCACACCGACCCCTCCCGGTCAGGGCGGCGGGACAGCTGTGCGGAGGTGATCGCGGAGAGAATGTTCGCTTCAACGGTGAAGAAGCTGAACACGCGGATCACTCGGCCAGGTAGCGATGCCCCACGCAAGATCCCAGGGTCCACGTTAGCCGGATGCCCCGGGACACGGACCGCTATCCCGACCTGGAGAGCGAGCGCCGCCAGCACCAGCACCGCAATCGCGCCGTGCCAAAGGCGAAGAACCACGGCGCCTAGCCTAGGACGGCTTACCACCCGGGGGGAGCAGACCGGAAAGGCTCGGACCCTGCGGCTGACCGGCGCTTGCGTTTCGCATGTGCTGACGCCAAAATGGCGCCATGCCGAGTGTTCAGATCAAGGATGTCCCGACCGACGTGCACGCCACGTTTCGGCGGCGGGCGGCGACCGCCGGCCAATCGCTTCAGGAGTACCTGCTTGAGCGACTGACCGAAGAGGCGCGGACCTCGACGTTGGAGGAGGTTTTGGAGCGGGCGGGTGGTCGTTCCGGTGGGTCCGTTTCGTTCGAGGAAGCAGTAGCCGACCTACGCGCCGATCGCGACAGCCGTTGATCGTGGTCGATGCCAGCGTGCTGGCTCCCGCGCTGGGGGACGACGCGGGTGACGGTGACCGGGCCCGGGGGCGCCTGCACGGCGAGCGGCTCGCCGCTCCAGGGCTGATCTATCTAGAGGTTGGCGCTGTCTGGAGGCGCCAAGTGGCTGCCGGCCGGCTGAGCGCCCGCCGGGCCGGCCTGGCACTCGACGATCTCGCCGCGCTACCGCTGCGCCAGACCAGTCACGTGCGGCTGCTGCCACGGTGCTGGGAGCTGCGCGAGAACGTGTCGATCTACGACGCCGCATACGTCGCGCTCGCCGAGGCGCTAGGGGTCACCCTGCTCACCGCCGACAAGCGGCTCGCGCGGGCGCCCGGCCCGAGCTGCAGCATCGAACTGATCCGCTAGTACGACAGCCGTACTAGGTCATGCGGCCGCGCCCTGCAACGCCGGTAGGCGCGTGCCGCACTGTCCCCAGGCAGATCTTTCCGGCAATCCCGTTCGGCCTATTCTCGGTAACAAGCAAAGACGAGGCGGAGACTACGTGCTGCATGTGCACCGCTCCGAGCGGACTGACCCGCTCGTCGAAGCACTTGGCGCTCTGCTGATCGCACCCAGCGGCGACCCATTCGCCCCGGAGGTCGTCGCCGTCCCGTCGAAGGGCGTGGAGCGATGGCTCGCGCAGCGGCTGTCGCACCGGCTCGGCGCGGTGGACGGCGACGGGGTGTGCGCGAACGTTGCTTTCCCCTCGCATGCCCGGCTGCTTGACGAGGCGGCGGCCGCGGTCGACCCGGCGTACAAGGCGTCGGTAGAACTTTGGTCAGCGGAACGTTCGGTATGGCAACTCGTAGAGGTCATCGATCGATGCGCACCCACCGAGCCGTGGTGCCGCGGCCTTACCGTTCACCTGGGGCTCGACGGTTCTGGCGACAAGGGCCGGCGGTTCGCGGTCGCGAGCAGGCTGGCCCGGCACTTCGCCGCCTATGGGCGCTCACGTCCGGCGATGCTGCAGGCCTGGCGGCGGGGCAGCGACGAGCAAGGCGACGCGACTGCGTTGCCCCCGGACCTTGCCTGGCAGGCCGAGTTGTGGCGAGCGCTGCACGACCAGATCGGTGTTCCCTCGCCGGCAGAGCTGATTGGCACGGCCTGCGCGCGGCTGAGGGAGGACAGCAGCGCGGTGGAACTGCCGGACAGATTCTCGATTTTCGGCGCGACCCGCATCTCGTTGTCGCGCCTGAAAGTGCTGGCAGCATTGGCCGATCAGCGGGATGTCCATTTGTGGTTGCAGCACGCCTCACCGGCCATGTGGGCGGCAATGGCCGCGACCACATCGAAGCCGGGGCGGCGGCGCGATGACACCACGGCCGGCCTCGTCAGGCATCCGCTGCTCGCGTCCCTGTCCCGGGATGTGCGCGAACTGCAACTGTTGCTTGACGAGGCCGAGCCTGGCCGGCGCGATGCCCACCACCCGGTGGCGGAGCGGCAGCCCGGGTTGCTTGGCCGGCTGCAGGACGACCTCGCCAACGATCGGGTCCCATCGAGCAGGGCGAGGATCGAGGCCAGCGACCACAGCGTCCAGGTGCACGCCTGCCACGGCAAGGCGCGCCAGGTGGAGGTGATCAGAGAGGTGGTGCTGGGGTTGCTCGCGACCGACACCACTCTCGAGCCGCGCGACGTCCTCATCATGTGCCCCGACATCGAAGCCTTCGCGCCGCTGATCGCCGCCGGTTTCGGAATGCAGGAGGAGCCGGACGGACATCCAGCATCCCGGTTACGGGTGCGGCTGGCGGACCGCGCCCTGCGCCAGACCAACCCGTTGCTGAGCCTGATGTCGCGGCTGCTAGAGCTTGCCGCCGATCGGGTCACCGCGACCCAGCTACTGGACTTCGCCGGCGCCGCGCCGGTGCGCCGACGTTTCGGTTTCAGCGACGACGACGTTGAGCGGCTGCGCGAATGGGCAGCCGCATCGAACACCCGATGGGGACTGGACGCCCTGCACCGCAAGGCATATGGCCTCAGCGGCGTCGAGCAGGGCACCTGGCGCTCGGGCCTGGACCGGCTGCTACTCGGTGCCGCCCTGGAACAGGACGAGCAGTGGTTAGCCCGTACCCTGCCACTCGACGACGTCGACAGCGGTGACATCGACCTAGTCGGACGGATGGCGGAAATGGTCGACCGGGTCGATGCCGCCATCCGCGCCATGGAGGGAAAGCACAGCGTCGCCGGCTGGGTTGCCCTACTCGAGGACGCGGTGCTGAGCCTGGGGGAAGTCGAGCGCGGGGCCAGCTGGCAGCAGGCCCAGCTGCGTCAGCAGCTCGCCGACGTGGCAGCAGCGGCCGCCGAGGCATGCACCCCGTTGGGCCTGGCCGACGTGACGGCCCTACTGCAGGCCCAGCTGCGTGGCCGACCCACCCGGGCGAGCTTCCGGACCGGAACCCTCACCGTGTGCACGCTGGTCCCGATGCGGTCGGTGCCGCATCGCGTCGTCTGTTTGATCGGGCTGGACGACGGGGCGTTCCCGCGGCAGGGCATCGCGGACGGTGACGACGTGCTCGCCCGTGATCCGCGTACGGGCGAACGCGACATCCGCAGCGAGGACCGGCAGCTGTTCCTGGATGCGATCTGCGCGGCGCAGGAGACGCTGGTGATCGCCTTCACCGGGGCGGACCCGCGTACCGGCGCGGACATCCCTCCCGCCGTGCCGCTCGGGGAACTCCTCGACGCCCTCGATCTCACCGCGACCGGTCCCGGCGGCGGGCGAGCACGTGACCAGGTGATCGTGCGGCATCCCCTGCAGCCGTTCGCGGCGCGAAACTTCATCGCCGGTGAACTCGGGACAGCGGGGCCGTTCTCCTTCGACCCGCTGAGCCTTGCCGGGGCGCGGGCCGCCGCGCAGCCGCGCCAACGGGTGCCAGCCCTGGTATCGACGCCGCTGCAGGCACAGCCGCTGGGCGATCTCAGCCTCGACGACCTCGTGCGTTTCGTTCAGCACCCGGCGAGGGCGTTTCTGCGCCAGCGGCTCGGGGTGGCGATGTCGGCGCGCGGTGAGGACCCGGACGACGCCCTGCCCGTGGAGCTGGACGGCCTGGCGAAGTGGGAGATCGGCGACCGGGTCCTCCGCCGCTGCCTGGCCGGCATGTCACCTGCGTCGTGCGCGCAGCAAGAGCATCTGCGCGGTGAGCTGCCGCCCGGCCCCCCGGGGCAGGCAGTCATGCGCGAAATCGGCAGCAAGGTCGACCGGCTGATAAAGGCCTGCGCGGCAGAGCGAACCACCCCGCCGCAGGCCGTGGATATCGCGATCGACGTCGCCGGCCGGCGGGTGTGGGGGACGGTGAGCGGAGTCCGCGGGGAGTCGGTCCTGGCGGTCACCTACTCGACGCTCGCCGCCAAACACCGTCTCGCCGCGTGGGTTCGCCACCTTGCGCTGGTTGCCGCCCACCCCGAGACCGACTGGACCTCGGTGAGCGTCGGAGCCCGCTCGTTCGGGAACGTGCGCCGCTACCGGTACTCGGATGTCGACGCCGTCACGGCAGCGGACGTGCTGGGCGACCTGGTGGCCCTGCGCGACGCCGGTCTGTGCGAGCCGCTGCCGATGGCGGTGAAGACGTCGGCCACCTACGCAGGGCGGCGGGCCGGCGGAACCGAGATCCGCGATGCCCTCTGGGCGGCCCGAAAGGACTGGAGCTTCGACACCTTTGGGCCCGAGGCCCTGGAGCCGGAGCATGCGCTGGTGTGGGGTCTTGCGGCGCCACTGGAGGCGTTGCTCCACGCGCCGCCGGCCGCCGGCGAGCAGCGCCGGGCGCCGGAGGAGACCTCCCGTTTCGGGGTGCTCGCGCGCCGGCTCTGGACGCCGCTGCTCGCGCATGAAAGCGACACACCGGTGTGAACGGCGCCCCGCACTTCTCCTTGCTCGGCCCGTTGCCCCAGGGGACAACCGTGCTGGAGGCGAGCGCCGGAACCGGTAAGACCTTCACGATTGCCGGCCTGGTCGCCCGCTACGTCGCCGAGGGAACAGCACGGCTCGACCAGCTACTGGTCGTGACATTCGGCCGGGCAGCGACCCATGAGCTTCGTGATCGGGTGCGCGAACGGCTGGTGAGCGCCCGGGACGGCCTTGCCGACCCCGCGGCCGCCCGCGGCTCCGACGACGACCTGCTCGCCTTCCTGGCCACCGCCGACGGCCCGGAAGTGCTGCTTCGACGGCAGCGGCTGGCAAGGGCCTTGGCCTCCTTCGACGCGGCCACCATCGCCACGACGCACCAGTTCTGCCAGCAGGTCCTGATCAACCTCGGCACGGCAGGCGATGTCGACCCGGGCGCCGTGCTGATCGAGAACCTGGACGATCTGATCGTGGAGGTGACCGACGACCTCTACCTGGCGAAATGGAGCCGGGATGGCGCCGAGCCGCCGGTGTTCTCGCGCAAGGAAGCGCTCAGCCTGGCCAGGGCGGTGGTGAGCGACGGGCAGGCGCTGCTCGTCCCCGAGGACCCGGCCGCCGGCGAGATTCCGGCCGTGCGGCGAGCGTTCGCCGTGGCAGTCCGGGCGGAATTTTCCCGGCGCAAGCGCCAGCGGCGGATCCTCGGCTTCGATGACCTGCTGACGCTGCTACGCGACACGCTCACAGACCCCGACCTCGGGCCGGCGGCGGCCGCGAGGCTGCGTGGGCGGTACTCCGTGGTGCTGGTCGATGAGTTCCAGGACACCGACCCGGTGCAGTGGGAGATCCTGCAACGGGCCTTCCACGGCGCCGTGACGATGGTCCTGATCGGTGATCCCAAGCAGGCCATCTACGCCTTCCGCGGCGCGGATGTGCTGGCCTACCTCGCCGCGGCGGCGATAGCCGGAACGCACGCGACCCTCGCGGAGAATTGGCGCAGCGACCCGGACCTGCTGCGCGGCTTGGAGGCGCTGTTCCGCAATGCCACGCTGGGGGATCCGCGGATCGTCGTGCAGCCGGTGTCCGCCGCCCATCAGAGCCGTTCCCTCGACACCCCGCAGGCTCCGGTGCGGCTGCGGGTATTGCTGCCGGCCGGCGATGTGCCGGTCGCCGATGCGCGCGCGCAGGTCACCCAGGACGTGGTAGGCGAGGTCGTTGCGCTGCTGGACAGCCGGGCGATGCTGACCCCCCGGAAGGGGCCGCCTCGTCCGGTGCGGCCCGGTGACCTGGCGGTGCTGGTGCCCACGGCGGCGCATCTGGAGCTTGTGCACGCCGCGCTGCTCGCCGCCGGTGTGCCGGCGGTGCAGCGCAGTACCTCAAGTGTGTTCAAGACCGCCGCCGGAACCGACTGGCTGGTGCTGCTGGAGGCCTTGGAGCAGCCGCACCGCGCCGGCCGCGTCCGCCGGCTCGCGCTGTCCGCCTTCGTCGGCTGGGACGCCCCGCGCCTGCAGGCCCAAGACAGCGACGAGCTGGGCCTGCGGGTGCGGGGCTGGCTGGAGGTGTTTGAGCAGCGTGGGGTAGCTGCGCTGTTCGGGGCGGTCAGCGCGTCGGAGGGGCTGGCGGCCCGGATGCTCGGTGAGCTGGACGGCGAACGCCGGCTCACCGACCTGACCCACGTCGGCGAGGCGTTGCACGCAGCCGCGATGGACGGCCAGCTCGGGCTGACCGCCAGCCTGGAGTGGTTGCGGCGCCGGGTCGAGGAGTCCGAGCACGACATGACGCAGGAGCGGAGCCGGCGGCTGGACTCGGACGCCGAGGCGGTGCAGGTCGTCACCATCCATGCCAGCAAGGGTTTGGAGTTCCCGGTCGTCTACGTGCCGTTCCTGTGGGACCGGTACGTGCACGACGTCAGCATCCCGCTGTTCCATGAACCCTCCGGGCGGCGGGTACGCGATGTAGGGGGCAAGGGCGCCAACTTTGCCGGCAACGCCAAACGGGGCCGCGCCGAGGAGTTCGGCGAGGACCTTCGACTGCTGTATGTCGCCCTGACCCGCGCGCAGGCGCAGGTGACCGCCTGGTGGGCGCCGAACAAGAAGAACACGCCGTGCGCGCCGCTGCACCGGCTGCTGTTCACTGACGACCCGGCGAGCGGTGTCCCCCATCCCGTCGCCGTTCCCTCCGGTCCGGCCGCGTTGGTCCGGCTGCAAGCCCTGTCCCGGACGGACTGCCTGAGCGTGACCGAGATCGTGGCCCCCGCTAAGGCGGCCACGTGGGTGCACCCGACCGAACCCGCAGGTTCGCTGCAGGCGGCGGCGTTCGGCCGGACGCTGGACACCGCGTGGCGGCGTACCTCCTACAGCGCGCTGACATCGTTCGCGCACGACGCCGGCCCGGTGGTCGGCAGCGAGCCCGAGCTCTCCGAAACCGACGACGAGCCGGCGACGGTGCCCGAAACTCCGGTCCGCGGCGACGAGCACCTGCATGAGGTCGCCTCCCCGATGGCCGATCTGCCGGGCGGGGCGGCGTTCGGAACGCTGGTGCACGCCGTCCTCGAACACCTCGATCCGATGGCGGCAGATCTCGATGGCGCCCTCCGGGAGCAGACGGCGCTGCAACTGGTGCGGGAGGGCGGGGAGCTCCGCCCCGAGGAGCTAGCAGCTGCCTTGCTCCCGTCGGTTCGGACGCCGCTGGGACCGTTGGTCGGCGACATGCGGCTTGTGGACATCCCGCTCGCCGATCGGCTCGCGGAATTGGACTTCGAACTGCCGCTTTGTGGCGGGGACGAGCCTTCCGGCCAGGCGCGGGTGGGGGATCTGGCTTCGCTGTTACGGGAATACCTGCCGGCCGACGATCCGCTCGCTGCTTACGCCGGCACTCTCGCCGGGCCGCTGATGGCTTCCACGCCGCTGAGCGGCTACCTGGCCGGCAGCATCGACGTGGTGCTGCGGGTGGGCGGCCGGTATGTGATTGCCGACTACAAGACGAACCGGCTCGGCCCGGGCGAGGAGCCGTTGACCGCCTGGCATTACCGGGCGCCGGCGCTCGCCGAGGCGATGATGCGGGCGCACTATCCGCTGCAGGCGCTGCTGTATGAGGTGGCGTTGCACCGTTTTCTGCGGTGGCGGGTAGCCGGCTATGACCCTCAACAGCATCTGGGTGGGGTGCTCTACCTGTTTTTGCGTGGGATGTGCGGCCCGGGCGTGCTCGCCGACGACGGCTCCATCCCCGGGGTGTTTTCTTGGCAGCCCCCGGCTGCCCTGGTGCTGGCCCTGTCGGATGTCCTTGCCCGGGGGGGCTCGTGAGCTACCAGGCGGTCCTCGCGCGGCGGGCAACGGGGCTGCTCCGGACCTTCAACCTGGCCGGTGTGCTCAGCGCCGCGGATGTGCACGTGGCCCAGCGACTGGGGGTTTTGGGGGGTGAAAGCGATGAGCAGGTGCTGCTCGCGGTCGCCCTTACGGTGCGCGGCACCCGGCACGGCTCGGTGGTGCTGGACCTGTCGACCGCCTCCACCACGATCACCGCCGACGCCGACGACGAGGACGTCGTGCTCGAACCGGTGGTGCTGCCGTGGCCGCCGGCCGCTTCGTGGGTGCCCGCGTGCGCCGCCAGCCCATTGGTCACCGGCGCAGCGGGCGGCCCGGTGTTGCGGATGCTCGGGCCGCGGATGTGGCTCGACCGCTACTGGCGTCAGGAACAGCAGGTCGCCCGTGACCTGCTCGCGCGCGGAGCGGACCGGCCCGCCGATCTCGACCTGCCGCGGCTGGCAGCCGACCTCGCCGCGCTCTACCCGGACGACCGGTCCCGCGATCAGCGGCTCGCGGTCGCGGTGTCCACGCTGTCGCGGGTCAGCGTCATCGCCGGCGGCCCAGGGACCGGGAAGACGACCACGATCGCCGGACTGCTCGCCATCCTCCTGCGACAGCTCGGTCCCGGCCTGCGGGTGGTGCTGACCGCCCCGACCGGGAAGGCGGCCGCCAGGCTCGAGGAGGCGGTGCGGTCGGCCGGTTCGCCGCTGACGGCCGCCGACCAGCAGGCGCTCGCGGGCCTGTCGGCATCCACGCTGCACCGGCTGCTCGGGCGTCGCCCCGGCGTGCGCAGCCGTTTCCGGCACGACAAGTCCAACCACCTCCCGTACGACGTCGTAGTTGTCGACGAGTGCTCGATGGTTTCGTTGACCCTGATGGCCCGGCTGCTCGAGGCGCTGCCGCGACCGGGCCGCCTCGTGCTGGTCGGCGACCTGGATCAGCTGGCGTCCGTCGAGGCCGGCGCGGTGCTGGGCGACCTCGTCGACCGCGACGACGTGGGGCCGCTGACCGCCGGCTTCGCCGCGGTTTTGGAGCAGGTGGTTCCCGGGCAGGTGTCCGCCGTGGTGCGACCCCCCTCGCCGGGTGCCCCGATCCGCGAGTCGGTGACGCTGCTGCGCACGGTGTACCGCTTCGATGCCGGCAGCGCGATCGACGAACTGGCGCAGGCGATCCGGACCGGGCAGGGGGAGCGCGCCCTGGACCTGCTCCGAACACAAAATGTCGGTCTGGATTTCCACGAGGTGGACGACGAGGGAAGGATGCCAGACGCGGTGCTGCAGACCGTCCGGTCCCGGGTTCTCGCGCACGAAGGCGCTTTGATCGACGCGGCGAATGCGGGGGACGCCGTCGGTGCGCTGGCCGCGCTGGGCAGGCACCGGGTGCTGTGCGCGCACCGGCTGGGACCGCGCGGGGTGCGGCACTGGAGCGACCTGGCAGAGCAATGGCTGACCACCGAGCGGCACCTGGCACCCAGGGCGGACGGCCGGTATCCCGGCCAACCGTTGCTGGTCACAGCGAATGACTATGAAACCGGCCTGTACAACGGCGACACCGGCGTGATCGTGCTGCGGGACGGGCAAATGGTGGCCGTCTTTCAGCGCGGCGCGCAGCCCATTTTCGTGCCGCTCGTCCGGCTCTCGGATGTCCGGGCGCTGCATGCGATGACGGTGCACAAGGCGCAAGGCAGCCAGTTCGAGACCGTCACCGTGCTGCTGCCGCTGGCCCGGTCGCCGCTTGCTACCCGGGAGACCCTCTACACGGCGGTGACTCGGGCAGCTGCGCAGGTAAGGATCATCGGTTCGGCGGAATCGGTCGTGGCCTCGGTGGGCCGCCCGGTCGCCAGGGCAACGGGTCTGGGAGAGCGGCTGCGCGGCAGTTAGGGGCGCCGGCTTCCGGGCGGATGCAGCCCGGTTGCCGACGGGACTGCCGGAGCGGCTGCGCGGCAGCTGGCGCCCCCGGCTTCCCGGCGGATCGAGTCCGGTCGCAAGGGCAACGGCACTGCGGGAGCGGCTACGTTGCAACTGGCGCCGCCGGCTCCCCGACGCAAGCAGCTCGGGCGCCTAAACTGGAACCGGTCCGGCAGCTCCCCCACGCTGATTGGCACTCCTTGGTTGACGTTGATGCGGCGCGTGCTGCCGATGCGGCGTCCCGGGTCGTCGGCGCGGCGCCGGGGCGGCGCGCCGAGCGCCGGTTCCACCGGCTTGATCCGGCCGCCGGGATCCTGGGAGCACTCCTCGTCGTGGCCGCGCTGCTGGAGTGGCGTTATCGGCATCTGTGGCTGGACGACCCCTACATTTCATTTCGGTACGCGTGGAACCTGGTGCACGGTTTCGGGTTGACCTACAACCCCGGCCAGCGTGTCGAGGGGTTCAGCAACCCGTCGTGGACCGTGTCGGCCGCCGTGGCGATCGCGCTCCGGCTGGATCCGCTTGTGGTCAGCCAGGTCATCGGGGCGGCGTTGCACCTCGGGACGGTCATTGCCGTCTGGATCGGCGTGCGCCGCGCGCAGGCAGGCTCTGCGCAGCGCTTGCATGGCGGACTCAGCCCGCGCCGGGGCGGGGAACTCGGCCCCGCGCGCCAGGGCGCGGAACTCGGCCCCTCGACCCAGGGCGGCAGACTCGACCCTGCGCGCCTCCATGGGGGACTCGGCCCCGCGCGCCAGGGAAGGGGGCGCAGGGCCCGGCTGGCCCTGCTCGTGCCGCCGACTGTTGCCGCCGCGGCGGTCGCGACCTCGTCATGGAGTGCCTTGTGGGCGGTCGCGGGGCTGGAGACGCCGCTTTTCGCCTTTGCGCTAGTCGCTTCCGCGGTCGCGTATCAGGCCGGGCGGCGAACGGCCGCGGCGGCGTTCATGTTGCTGGCTTCGCTGACCCGGATCGAGGGGATCGCTTTTGCCCTGGCTTTCGCCGTCGTGCTATTGCGGGAGCGCGGCTTTTCCCGCGCGGTCCGGCGGCCGCTGGCCGTGGTGTTCCTACCGTTTCTGGCCGTCCTTGCCGCGGGGTGGCTTTACTACGGGCACCTGCTGCCGAACAGCTACACCGACAAGACTGGGCTTGGATTGGGCGCCTCGGTGCGCGCCGGGACCCAGTATCTCCTCGGCTCGCTGCGCGGGGCTCTCCTACTGTCGGTTCCGAGCCCGTCCGTGCCGGCGGTCCTCGCGCTGTCGGCCGTCGTCGTGCTGGGACTGCTCGGATGGCTGCTGCGGGTCCGCACCGCCCGGGGCGCGGCCTGCTGGCTCGTAGCGGCCTCCTTGTGCGGGATCACCGCGATCACGGTGTTCGGGGGCGGCGACTGGATGCCGGTCGCCAGATTCCTCGTGCCAGCGGTCCCGCTCGCCGCGCTGGGGTTGGGATGGGCGCTCACTGGCCTCCTGCGCCGGTGGCCGCCGTGTCTCACCTCGGCTCCCTCGTTGCTGGTGACCGCGGGCGTACTGGTGACGGCAGTACTACTGGTAATTGTCGGGCAAGGTCAGCGGGCCACCGCGGACGCCACTATCGCGCGCTACCGGCTGCCCGGCGCCCCCGACGTCAACCGCAGCCCCAGCTACCTGGCGATCGCGTCCTGGCTGCAAGGGCATGCGCATTCGGGTGACCTCATCGCGATCGAGGAGGCCGGACTGATCCCGTTCCAGACGCCGCAGCTGCGCTATCTCGACCTGTTCGGGCTCACCGACGAGACGATCGCCCGCGGCGCGGGCCATCCACCGTTCGACAAGCACAACGACAGCTACGTTCTCGCCAGCAAACCTCACTTCATGGTCATCTGGGGCGTGCCGGGCGACCAGTACGGCAGTCTCAGCTGGACCCACCAACTCACGCTCGTTCGGGACAGCCGGTTCAGCGCCGAGTACCGCCCCGCGCTCGTTGCCCCGAAGGACAACCACTTCACGTTCGTCGTCTACGAGCGACGCTCGTAGACGGCTCCGGCATTACCCTGCGCAACCGGTACTCTCCAACGACGAGTATCCCTGACGATGGCCCGCGTCGGCCGCGAACGGCGCCCTGCCTTGACCACAAAGTTCACGGAGCCAGGCCCCGCTGACGAGTGAGCACCCGGCAGCCGGCCATTCGGGTCCGCACCACCCGGGAGATCCGAAGCTCTCGACGGCCGCGGTCGCACCGATGCTGGGACCATCTCATCGCCGCACCCCTATGGCCGATGCACGGCGCCAACTTGGGCACCCTGCTGCGCACCTGCGACGCGGTAGGTGCCTGCCTTGCCGTTCCCCGTTATTCCTGGGTGCCCGAGGCCCTGGCCCGCGGCAATACCTTGCGGCAGCGAAGCTGCGTCCATTGGGTCGGAGACCCGCACAACTGGCTGGTGAAGCAGCGTGTGGGCGGGAGCCGGCTCATCGGCATCGAAATCGCCGAGAACGCCACTCGCCTGGCGGATCTGGCCGCGGCGCGCCAGCGCACGGTTACGGTGCTCGGGCACGAGCAGAGCGGTATCCCACCGGAGGTCCTCGACCTGCTCGACGAGGCCGTCGAGATTCCGATGATCGGAATGGGGTCAAGCCTGAACGTCGCGGTCGCCGGCTCATTGGTGCTGTACAAGCTGGCCGGCTTCCTGTGACGTCGACTACACGTCGCCGAAACGCGTGAATGGTGTGCGTCCTCAGGAGGAATCATCCCCACTCCCCTCTGTCAAAGCGCGAAGGATCTCGGGAGGCCCGTAGCGGCTGGCCACCGACCAATGATGCAGCAGGATCGGGCCGCCGACGGCGCTGGAATGTCGGCCGTCCGCACAGATGTCGCAGCCCAGCACCGTGGGCAGGTCCGCGCGGTCTCTTTCGAAGTACGCCGCCACCTCACGTAAGCGGGCTGTGTGCGGGGCGCCGGGTCGCAGGCATGGAAACGCCGAGTCGGGCTGGTACCGCGGCATCACGCACCGACGAGTCCCCGACGGGCTGGTCGTCACGGTGGTCACGGATACTTCCCGGCCGGAACCAGCCAGCAGTACGTGCAACCGCAAGCCGTCCGTCGGAGGAATACGGGTTGCCCGTGCCCGCCGCGAGTCGGGCTGCAGTCGCATCGTCCAGACCCCGGACCGCGAGAACTTCCTCGGCCCAGGTCAGGTCCAGAGCATGCGCCGCTCCAACCGTGGAAGAGCCGCCCGCTGCGAGGGTGCTGGTCTCGAGGGCCTCCCGTAACGCCACGTTGTGACCTGCACGGGTTGGGCGCTGTGGGGGTTCCAGGCCGGGATCACGTGCAGTGGCGTCCAGGAAATGCCGGCGGCTGGCCCCGGCTGCACGGCGTGCACCGCCTCGTCCAGGTCGTCCGGATCACTAAGCCTGAGGACGTTAATACGAAGCTGCGCACCAGCGCGGCGCCACTCGGCAGGACCATGACGCTCCTCTCAGTTTGCCGGGCGAGTGATGCCTTCTCGGGCAGCGCACGCGGATAGCTGGCCCGTTTCAGCCTGATTCGGAAACGAGACCAATGGGTCCGTCGACGGCACCGGTCCTTTCCATGGCTGACACCGCGACACGGTCGCCTCTCGCAATTGCCAAGAGATGACCGCCGAGCCGAGACCGCCGCGTTAGTAGTCGATAAACTGGCCGTGAAAGAAGGCGTTCTTCGACCAGATGCCTGTTGTGCGAGGCCGTGTGAGCCGAGACCTAGAATGTTGTCATTGCTCAGCGCCGGGTGAGCGAAGCGCCGCGGCCTCGGTGATGTAGCCGACGCGCACGTCGCTCCAGTATGACCAGCAATCGGTCAACTTCTGGTGCATCCCGCGCCGGGCGCAGGGAACCAAACGCCTCAGCCGCACGAAATCATCGACCGGCCAAAGGCTGAGCTGGCCGCCTGCGTTGTCAGACAGTTGCCGTAGGCCGGCCTGAAACCGCAGCAACCATCCAGAATCATCGTCGAGCAGCACCGAGCGAAATGCGCCGTCCATCGGGTCCTCCAGGGCGTCGACCCCGGTGGTTTGCGCCCCGGTAGTCCGCTTCTTGCCTGCGCCGGCTGGCGCAGACCAGGTCTTCCTCGGAACCACCCGGCACGGAGATCGGGTTGGTGACGTCAGCCGAGGCCTTGAACGTCGTCGTGACCTATCGAAACTGTACAGTCGGCTGCCCCGCCTGTTCGGAGATTCAAGGAAATTCCTGAGAAAGCCGCCGACGAGGCGCCCAGAGCTCTCTTCCTAGCCCGAAGTTACGAGCCCTTGAGGGGCTGATCTTGCCGTTGACCTGCGCAAACGGTGTTCGTGGCGTTCTGAGGTGTAGCCAGCGAATATGGCGTGTCGTGATAGTGATGACGGTCGTGTAGCGTTACGCTGCCGGGTGTGTCCTCATCTTCCGGTGCGATGCATGTAGCCAGGGTGGTCGGGCGGTACAAGACGAAGTCCGGGGAGCAGCGGGAGT
>JAABUP010000237.1_pt1 | contig 88994 bp, 100 predicted proteins | sample 5559201 | NCBI WGS metagenome assembly JAABUP01 (sample SAMN10711887, study PRJNA513373) | rock metagenome | isolation source: Antarctica rocks | place: Antarctica | reverse complement strand
AACGAAGCCACCGCTACCCCACCAAGGCCGCCGACCCGGCCCGCCGACCGCCTCCGCGCAGTGCACTGACACTGGTCATGCTCCCGCTGACACCAAGCTCACCCGGTCCCTAAGTTGAGGGTATTGGCCCCCACCCCGCCTCCACCACAGCCACCCGAGAAATCGACTCGAACGGCGACTGCGCCCGCGCGTCAGCCAGCCTTACCGCTCGGCGGACCGCCGACGCACCCGGCCCCCTCGACGTCTCTGCGGCCGTCCGCAACTGCTGGTGCGAGACAAGGTGGCGGTGCAGCGCGGCATCCATCGCCGAAACCGCGGCGGGCAGGCTCAGCCGCGGCGCGAGATCGAGCACCGTGCGCAGCGGGCTCGTCACGCGTGTGTCGCCCAGCCGCCGGGTCTCATCGTCTCGCAGTTGAGTGCGGTGTGGTCGCAGCCCCACGGGCCGGGCTCGGGATCACGACATCGGCACCGACACCAGGGGCCCGGGACACGCGGCGAGCACGGGGAGCTCCCACGCCGCCGCGGCGCCCGCACCCGACAGCACGACGCCCGGCACGGCGATGGCCTCGCCGACCAGTCCCATCATCTCGGGCGGAAGCAGCAGCACCACGGCAGAATCGCTCGTCTGGGCGAACCTTGCTCCGGCTGTCCACAAGCCGCACACAGAAGCACCCGCCGCGACCCCTTTCCGCTCACCAGGGTCACTTCTCTGTGCACCGGCCCCGACAGCACGGCGGCACGTCGCAGCAGTCGCAGCAGTCAGGTCAGCTGACGTAGCCCTTGCGGAACCCCAGTGCGACGGCCTGGGCCCGGTCGTTGACTCCGAGCTTGCGGAACAGCCGCCGGGCGTGCGTCTTGATGGTGTCCTCGGACAGGAACAGCGAGCGGCCGATCTCGGCGTTGGACTTGCCCTGGCTCATGCCGCGCAGGACCTGCAGCTCGCGCTCGGTCAGCGCCGTGGAGGGGTCGACGGCCTTGGTGGCGACCATGGTCGACTCCAGGGCGCGGCGCATGGAGGGCGCCAGCAGGTCCTGGCCGGTGAGGGCGGTGGCCACGGCCGCGCAGAGTTCCTCGTGCGAGACGTCCTTGTGGAGGTAGCCACGGGCGCCGTTCGCGACTGCAGTCGCGACGTTCTCCCTGTCGTCGGCGGCGGTGAGCACGAGCACGGTCGCCTGTGGATAGCGCTGGACCAGCCGGCGGGTCGCCTCGAGCCCGCCGAGGCCCGGCATCTGGATGTCCATCAGCACCAGGTCGGGGCGCTCGGCCTCGTAGCGGGCGAGGGCCTCCTCACCGCTCGCTGCCGTGACGACGCGCTCGACCCCGGGGACCTCGGCGACGAACTGCCGCAGCCCCTCCCGGACGATCCGGTGATCGTCGACGATCAGCACGGTGGCCACGACACGTCCAGTGCGCTCAGAGCGGGCGCCCGCAAGGGACACGGCGCGCGCCGGGATCGGCGGTGCCGCACGGTACGGCAGCCGGACACTGCCGGGGAGCGGGGCGGGCTGGGGGTTCACGTGGCCTCCGGGCGCATCGTGGTGGTGTGCGCCGGGTCGGTCGTGCCGACCAGGGGCTCGGGGACAGCGCCGGCGGGCATCGGCAGCCGCGCCGTCGTGGTGCCGGTCGGATCGGTGAGGATGGTGCCGCCGAGCATGCCGATCCGGACGACCCAGCGCGCGACCGCGGGCGCCTCGAGGTCGGGGGAGACCGAGCCGGCGACCGACACCTCGAGGGCCTCGGACGTACGGCGGGCACGCACCACCGCGGTGGTGGCGCCCCGCTCGGCGGTGTCGGCCAGCAGCGCCTGCACCAGCCGGTAGGCGACGATCGCAATGCCGGGCGGCAGCGTGCCGGCGTCCGCGGCCTGCACCTCTACCGCGAGGCCGCCGGCAGCACCACCGGCACGGCCACCGGCAGCACCACCGGCACCGCCACCGGCAGTGCCCAACGCCGCGAGGGCCTGGGTGAGGCCGGTCCCGTCCGCGCAGCGGGCGGTGAGGCTGCCGAGCAGCCGGCGGGTGCCGACGAGGGCGTCCTGGGCGGCGTCCCGGACGGCACCGAGCCGCTCGGCCACGGTCGCGGGGGTCGCCGAGCGGGCGGCCGCCTGGACGGTGAGGTCGGCGAGGTAGCGAGTGGCCACGAGATCCTGGAGCGGCCCGTCGTGCAACCGGTCGGCGAGCGCACCCCGCTCGCGCTCCTCCAGCACGAGGAGGCGGTCGAGGGCGTCGAGGGCAGCGGAGGGGAGACGCGCTTCTGCGGGCAGCATGGTCACCACCGTCCACCTCCTCTTGCACTGTGCGCGCCGTCGACGCGCTGTGCCCTCACCCCTCGGTGCACCGGTTCCGGAGCACCGCAGCAGGTGTGTCGGCACGATCTGCCTCGCACGTGAGACGTGGACCGGCATGAGCCGATGGGTCGCCGCCCGTCAGGCACCGACGGCACGGGCGAGCTCGGAGACCGCGCCGCCGAGGTCGGCCAGCACCCTGGCGCGGCGCGGCAGCCGGTCGTCCGTCCAGCCCGGGCCGCCGACGAACTGCACGGTCACCGGACGCGTCTGTGGCAGCCCGTCCAGCGCCGCGGGATCGGCGGTGGAGGCAAACTGAGACCAGACCAGTACGGCGGCCGGGCCGATGCGCGCCACGGCGGCCTGCAGGGCACTGGAGGGCAGCGCGGCCCCGAGCGTGCGCGCCGTGACTCCGCGCTCCGCCAGCGCTGCCTCCAGCACGTGCAGCGGCAGGCTGTGCTGCTCGTTCTCGGCGCTGGCGAGCAGCACCGGGCGGGTGGCTCCCACCGGCCCGCGGCCCGCAGCCGCCTCCCGGAGCGCGTTCACCGTCGTGATCGCCAGCAGGTGCTCGGTCTCCACCCCCTCGCCGGTGGTCGCCCAACGCTCCCCCAGCGCACGGAGCAGCGGCCGCAGCAGCGTCTCCCAGGTCGAGATCACGCCGCGCGCCCGCAGCTCGTCCACGAGCTGCGCCCGCGCCGACGCCTCGTCCAACGACATCACGGCCCGAGCCAGGCCCCGCATGTCGGGCCCGGCACCCGGCAGTGCGAGCACCCGGCCGCCGTGCGACGCCGCGACCACGGCCACGCCGGACGGGGGGGACGACGGATCCACGCCGACCTGCGTCCCCGCCCCGTCCGTCCCCGGCTCGCCGGAACCGGTGCCGCCGCCTCGCAGGGCCACCGCCGCGGCCTCCGCCGGGGCCACCCCCCGGAGCACCAGCCCGCGCATGGCCTCGAGTCGGGCGAGGTCGCCGGCGGCGTACCTCCTTCGGGTGCCAGCCTCGTGCCCCCCCGGCCCGAGGCCGTAGCGCCGGTCCCACGTGCGCAATGTCGCCGGGGCGACCCCGAGTCGCCGGGCCACCGCGGCCACTGTCAGCCCCGGCTCCGCGCCCGCCTCAGGCACTGGTGCTGGCGCTGGCGCGCCGGGCACCTCGGGGCGTGTCACCTGTGCAGCGTGCTGCCCCTGGGGGTCGCCGGGCCAGCCGGGCCGCAAAACCGCGGTGCGGCAGAGTCGGGGCATGACGGAGCGGCTGGTCGTGGTGGGTGCCGATGCAGCCGGGATGGCGGCCGCATCCCAGGCGCGGCGGCGCCGGACGGCGGACGAGCTGGCCATCACCGCCTTTGATCGCGGTGAGCACACGTCGTACTCCGCGTGCGGCATCCCCTACTGGGTGTCCGGCGTCGTGCCCGACATGGCCAGCCTGGTGGTGCGCACCCCCGCCGAGCACGCGGCCAACGGGATCGACGTGCACACCGGCACCGAGGTCATCGGCGTCGACCTCGACCGCCGGGTGGTCCACGCGCGCTCGCACGGGGACTCCCCCGGTGGGGCCCGGGAGTGGGCGGAGCCGTTCGACACGCTCGTGCTCGCCACCGGCAGCATCCCGATGCGGCCCCCGGTGGACGGCATCGACGCGCCGAACGTCCTCGGCGTGCAGGTGCTGGACGACGGCCTCGCCTTGCGCGCCGAGCTCGACAGCGGGCGGGTGCGCCGGGTGGTGGTCGTCGGCGGCGGCTACATCGGGCTGGAGATCGCCGAGGCGATGCGGGTGCGAGAGCTCGAGGTCACCGTGGTGGACCGCTCGCCGCAGCCGATCGGGACCTTCGACCCCGACATCGGCGACCGGGTCGCCGAGGCGGTCCGGGCCATGGGCATCACGATGGTGCTCGGCGACGGGGTGGCCGCGATCGAGACCGGCCCCGATGGGCGGGCGGTCGCGGTGCACACGGCGTCCGGGCAGGTGCTGCCCGCCGACCTGGTCGTGCTCGGCCTGGGGGTGCGCCCGGCGGTCGGGCTCGCGCGGGACGCCGGCGTGCCGCTGGGCACGTCGGGCGGCATCGCCGTCGACCAGCAGATGCGCACCCAGGCACCGGGCGTGTGGGCAGCCGGGGACTGCGTCGAGTCGCTGCACCGGCTCTCCGGGCAGCGGGTGGTGGTCGCGCTCGGCACCCATGCCAACAAGCAGGGGCGGGTCGCCGGCATCAACATCGGGGGCGGGTACGCCGTCTTCCCCGGGGTCATCGGCACCGCTGTCACCAAGGTGTGCTCGCTCGAGGTGGCCCGCACCGGGCTGTCGGAGCAGGAGTGCCGCGAGGCGGGCTACGCCTTTGTCACGACCGCGGTGGACTCCACCACCCGGGCCGGATACTTCCCGGGCGCCGAGCCGATCCGGGTCAAGATGATCGCCGAGAAGCGCAGCGGCCGGCTGCTCGGGGCGCAGATCGTCGGGCGCGAGGGCGCAGCGAAGCGGATCGACGTGCTGTCCACCGCGATCTGGAACACGATGACAGTGGACGAGATCCTCTCGCTCGACCTCGGCTACGCCCCGCCGTTCGCCCCGGTGTGGGACCCGGTGCTCGTCGCGGCCCGCAAGGCCTTCGACGCGGTCGAGTCCGACGTCGTCCGGCACGGATCCGCGCGCTGACCGCGGGCCCGCCCGACATGGCATGGCTACGCCGCGGGGGCGTCCCCCCGCTCGCCTCGGTCGGCGCCGGCCGCGGGCTCGGGGGCTGACGCCTTGCCCTCGTCGGCCCGACCGGCCTGATCGGCCTGGTCGGCCTGGTCGGGACGGAAGGCCACGAACATCAGCGCCAGGAACGCGCCGAGAGCGCAGGCGGCGGCCGGGATGGGGGCGATCGCGGAGGCGTCGGCGGCGAGCTGCAGGGCGGGCACGCCACCATCCTGCCCCAGTCGCGCTCCACGGCAGAAGTGGTGTGGTCCCTGCGGCTGTACGCCGCGGGGACCACACCACCTGGGCCGTGCCTCAGCTAGCTCAGTGGCCGTGCCCGGCGTGCGCGCCGCCGTTGGCGGCGACCGGCTCGGGCTTGTCGGCCACGAGCGTCTCGGTGGTGATGAGCAGCGAGGCGATCGACACGGCGTTGGCCACCGCGGAGCGAGTGACCTTCACCGGGTCGACGATCCCCTGGGCGAGCAGGTCGCCGTACTCCCCGGTCGCGGCGTTCAGGCCGCTGCCGGGTGGCAGGTCGCGCACCTTGGCCACGACGACGTAGCCCTCCATGCCGGCGTTCTCGGCGATCCAGCGCAGCGGCTCGTCGAGGGCGCGGCGCACGGCGCGGACGCCGACGAGCTGGTCGCCGGCCAGGCCGAGGTCGCCGTCGAGCGCGGTGGCCGCGTGCACGAGGGCACTGCCACCGCCGGCGACGATGCCCTCCTCCACCGCTGCCTTGGTCGCCGAGACGGCGTCCTCGATGCGGTGCTTGCGCTCCTTGAGCTCGACCTCGGTGTGGGCGCCGACCTGCAGCACGGCCACCCCGCCGGACAGCTTGGCCAGCCGCTCCTGCAGCTTCTCGGAGTCCCAGTCGCTGTCGGTGGCCTCGATCTCCAGCCGGATCTGGCGGATCCGGTCGGCGACCTCGTCGGAGGAGCCACCACCGTCGATGATCGTGGTGTTGTCCGCGGTCACGACGATGCGGCGGCTGGAGCCGAGCACCTCCAGGCCGGCCTGGTCGAGCTTGATGCCGACCTCGGCGCTGACCAGGGTCGCACCGGTCAGGATGGCGAGGTCCTGGAGCATGGCCTTGCGGCGGTCCCCGAAGCCGGGGGCCTTGATCGCCACCACCTTGAGCGTCTTGCGGATCGCGTTGACGACCAGCGTCGACAGCGCCTCCCCGTCGACGTCCTCGGCCACGATGAACAGGCTCTTGCTGGCGCCGACGACGGCCTCGAGCAGCGGCAGGATCTCATTGACCGAGCTGATCTTGCCGTTGACGAGCAGCACGTAGGGATCGTCCAGGACCGCCTCGAGCTCCTCGGGGTCGGTGACGAAGTACGGCGAGAGATAGCCCTTGTCCAGCTGCATGCCCTCGGTGAGCTCCAGCTCGGTGCCGACGCCCTGGCTCTCGTCGACGGTGATGACGCCGTCCTTGCCGACCTTGTCGAAGGCCTCCGCGATCAGCTCGCCGACGGTGGCGTCCTGGGCGCTGATCGTCGCGACGTGGGCGACGGCCTCGCGGGTCTCCACCGGCACGGCAACCTCGCGCAATCGCTCCACGACCGCCACGACGGCGGCGTCCATGCCCTTCTTGACCTCCAGCGGGTTGCTGCCGGCGGTCACCGAGCGCAGGCCGAAGTGCACGATCGCCTGCGCCAGCACGGTGGCGGTGGTGGTGCCGTCCCCCGCCACGTCGTTGGTCTTGGTGGCGACCTCCTTGGCCAGCTGGGCACCCATGTTCTCGTAGTGGTCCTCCAGCTCGACCTCGCGGGCGATGGTGACGCCGTCGTTGGTGATCGTCGGCGAGCCGTACTTCTTGTCGATGACGACGTTGCGGCCGCGCGGGCCGAGCGTCACCTTGACGACGTCGGCCAGGTGGTCGACGCCGCGCAGCAGCGCGCCGCGGGCGGCCTCGTCGTAGAGGATGGTCTTGGGCATGGGTGTCCCTTCAGGACGGGGTGCTGGGGCGGAGATGCAGGGGTCTCGACGCGCGACGCCCCGGTCCCCGTGCAGGGACCGGGGCGTCGCGCGGAGCGGGTCGGGCTACTTGTCGATGACCGCGAGCACGTCGCGGGCGGACAGCACGAGGTAGTCCTCGCTGTTGTACTTCACTTCGGTGCCGCCGTACTTGCTGAACAGCACGACATCGCCCACCGCCACGTCGAGCGGGACGCGGGCGCCGTCCTCGAAGCGGCCGGGGCCGACCGCCAGCACGGTGCCCTCCTGGGGCTTCTCCTTGGCGGTGTCGGGGATCACCAGGCCGGAAGCCGTGGTGCTCTCGCCCTCGTTGATCTGGACCACGATGCGGTCCTCGAGGGGCTTGATGGCGACCTTGGTCGCAGTGGTCACGGGTGCCTCCTACAGGCGGGGGGACGACATTGTCTGGGGTGCTTTCTGAGGTCCGCCGTCGCGGGGGTCGGACCTGGCTGCCACCCCATCTTGGCACTCTCACCCCCCGAGTGCCAAACCGTTCCGCTCAGAGCCGGCTGAAGGTCCACGCGTGCGCACGGGTCAGCAGCCGCTCCGGGACCAGGCTGTCGTACGCCGGGGAGCCCCCCTCGATGATCAGCACCAGGCGCGAGCTGCCGTCGCTGTAGGCGTCGACGGCGACACCCGCCGCCCGGGCCTGCGCGGCGACCTCGCGGACCGCTGCCTCCGCCTCGGCCAGCCGGCCGTCCGCGACCACGGCCTCCCACATCCGCACCACCCCCATCAGGTGCTCGGGTGCGGGTGGCGGCTGAGGGCGGCGACGCCGGCCGCTGGGTCCGCCAGCGCCATCACCGCGGCGTCCGCGCCGGAGGGCTGGTAATACCGACGGCGGACCCCCAGCGGGACGAACCCGGCCGCGACGTAGAGCGCCTGCGCCACCGGGTTGTCGGCGCGCACCTCCAGCAGCACCCGGGCCGCGCCCACCTCCTCCGCGTGCGCGAGCAGCTCTCGCAGCAGGACCCGGCCCAGCCCGCGGCCCTGCTCGGCCCGCGCCACGGCCATCGTCTGCACGTGTGCGTCGCCGCCGAGCAGCGCCACCCCGGCGTACCCGACGACTTGCTCGTCGGCCAGCGCCACGACATAGCGCGTCGCCGGGTGGCCGGCCAGCTCCGACCAGAAGACCTCGGGCGACCAGTCGTCCGGCGCGAACAGCTCCACCTCGAGCTCTCGCACGGCGGGCAGGTGCCACCAGCGCATCGGGGCCAGCCTCACGGGGGGAGGACCGACTTGCGGCCAGCCAGCCGGCCGGCGGGCAGGGCGTCGGGACGGCGTAGGTAGAGCGGGGTGAGCGGCTCCCCCGGCGCGCCGGCGAGCAGCCGCTCGGCCACCAGCCTCCACAGCGCTGCGGCCCGTGGCAGCTGCACGACCGGCACCGCGACGCCGAGGACGTCGGCGTGTAGGGCAGCGCCCGCCCCCACGACCCGCGCCCCGGCAGGGAGCAGGGACACCAAGTCGGCGGGCGCGAGGACGCCGGGGCCCTGCACGCACCGTCCGGTCCGGTCGTACGCCGCCCAGTAGACCTCGCGCCGGCGCGCGTCCTGGACCACGACCGTGTCGGGAGCCGCCAGCAGGTCCAGCGAGCAGGCAGCGTACGCCGGGACCCCCCACCCGTCCGCCAGCGCGGCCGCGGTGGCGACCCCCACCCGCAGCGAGGTGTACGGGCCGGGCCCGACCCCGACGGCAACGGCGTCGACCGGCCCGGGGGAGGCTGCGAGCACCCGCCGGACGGCCGGGGCGAGCATCTCGCCATGCCGGGTGGGGGCGACCTCGTCGACGGCCGCCCGCTCCGCGCCGGCGGCCTCGTCACCCTCGACCAGCGCCACCGTGACGGCCGCGGTGGAGGCGTCCAGACACAGCAGCCGCACAGCCACGCCCACTGACGACACAGTAGGCGGGCCGCGCGGCCGCAGTGCTGGTGCTGGTGCTGGTGCTGGTGCTGGCTATTCGGGGATGCCGTTGGCCGGCGGGGTGGCCGGCGTCCCGGTGTATTCCTTCAAGGGGGCGTCCGTGTCGTCGGTGGTGAAGATCGGCCCGGTCGGCGCCGGCACGCCGGCGGTGACCTTCACGATCTGCGCGCCGGAGTAGCCGGAGTGGTCGTCGCTGGAGAAGCGGAAGGGTGTGAGTCCGGGACCGGTAAACCCGCCCTTCTCGACCGCCGTGACGATCGACTCGCGGGTCGGGTTCTGACCGGCTGCCTTGAGGGCCTGGACGAAGGTGTAGCCGACGGCCATGCCGTACTCGACGTTGCCGTCGTACGGGGCGTTGCTGTTGTACTTCGCGTTCACCATCTGGAAGAGCTTGTTCCACGGGTTGTCCGCCAGGTTGGACAGCGGGATGTAGCTGTCGCTGATCGCGCCCTCGAGCAGGGCCGCGGTGTTGGCCTTGAGGAAGCCGGTGAGCGTGGGCACGTCCGCCCCGACGTTGGAGATGACGTACTGCGCCTTGAAGCCGGTCTGCGCGGCGGTGCCGAGCTCCAGCGCGGTGAAGCCTGGCACCGTGAAGCTGACGACGACCTCGCAGCCCGCGGACTTCAGGGCCTGGATCTGCGGCGCGACGTTGGTGTTGGTCGGGGTGTAGGTCTGCTTGGTGACCAGCGAGCCCTTGCCCAGCGAGAGCTCGACGCCAGCGGCGCCGTCGGTGCCGAAGTCGTCGCCCTGGCCGAAGCTGCAGACCTTCTTGCCGGCGAAGTTCTTCTTGACGTAATCGCCGAGGATCTTGCCCTCGACCGTGTAGTCGGGCTGCCAGCCGAAGGTCGTCGGGTACTTCTTCGGCTGGTTCCAGCTGCGGCTGCCGGACGCGACGAACAGGTCAGGCACCTTGTTGGTCTTGAGGAAGTCCAGGACCGCGGTGTGGGTGGGGGTGCCGAGGCCGTCGAGGACGGCGAAGACCTTGTCCTGCAGGACCAGCTGGCGCACGACCGTCGAGGTGGTGGCCGGGTTGTAGCCGTCGTCGATCACCTTGTCCGTGATCATCCGACCGTTGACGCCGCCGTTGGCGTTGACGTAGGCGAAGTAGGCCTTGGTGGCAGCCGAGATCTTGGAGTACCCCGGAGCGGCCGGGCCGGTCAGTGGCTGGTGCGTGCCCACCAGCACCTCGGTCGCGGTGATACCGGGAGCGGAGGCCTGGTTGGAGCCGCCACCCGAACTCGCCGGCGCCCCGGTGGTCGCGGCCCCACCGGTGGATGCCGCCCCCCCGGTGGTTGCCGCGGAGCTGGGTGAGCCGCCGCTGCCGCTGCTTTTGCTGCTGCCGCAGGCGGCGAGCGCGAGGAGCGCGGCGACCGCAGTGGTGGCGGCGAAGGCGGACCGGGAGCGGGTGCTCCTGCGGCGGGTGTGACATGCGGTCATCGATGACCTCCGGGTCGGGGGGCGGCGAGTGTGCTCGCGCGTGAGCCACATCACAGCCCTTGTGCGCTCGCCCGTCAATCCCGACGCGCCGTCGTGACCATCCTGCATCCTTCGTCACCGTCACGCACCCGGTGGCTGGGCAGCCGCACAGTGGTCGGGGGCCGCCGCTCAGCCGGCGCGACGTGGCAGGCGGCGGCGCAGCGTGCGCACGATGCCGGCGATGCCGCCGGGAGCGACCAGCATGATCAGGATCAGCAGCAGGCCGTAGACGGCGTTCGGCAGGTTGTCGTGCAGGTGCTGCGCGGAGGCGCCGGACAATCCGAGCCCGTCGGCGAGGTCGGTGGTCCGCTCCGGCAGGTAGACCAGCACGACCGCCCCGATGACCGCCCCGGTGAGGCTGCCGAGCCCGCCGATGACGATGGCGGACAGCAGCGACAGCGACAGCACCAAGCCGAAGGCGCCCGGCGTCGCGTTCTGCAGCAGGACCGCCAGCAAGCCGCCGGCAAGCCCGGCCGCCGCACTGCTGACCACGAAGGCGAGGACCTGCACGCGCCCGACGTTCAGTCCCGCCAGCTGGGCAGCGACCTCGTCGTCCCGGACGGCTCGGAAGTCCCGGCCGGTCTTGCTGCGCGCGATGTTCGCGAGCAGCACCAGGGCGACCAGCGCGGCCGACAGGGTGATCCATGCCTGCCAGTGCTCCGGCGTGAAGTCCGCGCCGAGGGTGGCTGGCACCGGATCGATCGGCACCGACAGCCCCTGGTCGCCCTTGAAGGTGTCCGAGAAGTGCACGGTCACCGCCGGCAGCGCGATGCCCAGCGCCAGCGTCGCGCCGGCCAGGTAGGGGCCGCGCAGCCGGGCCGCGGCGGCGCCGACCAGCGCACCGGCCGCGGCGGTGACGACGACCGCCGCCACCAGCGACGACGGGAGCACCCAGATGCCGGTCGTGTTGGCGTCGCTCCAATGCCCCTGCAGCAGCGCGACGGTGTAGGCACCGATCCCCATCAGTCCGGCATGGCCGAGCGAGACCTGGCCGTTGAGACCGGTGAGCACGGTCAAGCCGCCGACGACGCAGACGTACATCCCGATGGTGGCCAGCTTGTAGTTGGTCGCGCCCTGCACCTGGTCGGTGACGACGTAGAGCACGGCGGCACCGACCAGGGCGAGCAGCAGGTGGGTGGCGAGCGACGATCCCAGCAGCGGGCCGCCACGCCGGCCCGATGGCGCGCCGGCCGCGACGCCGGCCCGCCGAGACAGCAGCGGGGTGGTGGAGGTGTCGACCGCCTGCGGGGTGACGTCCGCCTGCGGGGTGACGTCCGTCATACCCGCCTCGCCTGGGTCCGGGAGAACAGGCCGTCGGGGCGGGCCAGCAGCACCACGACCAGCAACGCGAGCGCGGCGATCGGGGTGATGTCGGAGCCGACGTAGCCGCTGGAGTAGGACAGCACCAGCCCGGTCACCACCCCGCCGACGACCGCCCCGGCCGGACTCTCCAGTCCGCCCACCACGGCGGCGGTGAACCCGAGCACGAAGACCCCGTCCATCGCGTTCGGCGAGAGCCCGAGCCCGGTGGGGATGAACAGCATGGCGGCCAGGGCACCCACCCCGGCCGCCAGCGCCCAACCGAGGGTGAGCATGCCGCCGACCTTGACGCCGAGCAGCCGGGCCACCTCCGGGGCGAAGGCGCTGGCGCGCATGCGCAGCCCGACCGGGGTGCGCGTGAACAGCACCCCCAGCAGCAGCATCACCAGCACCACCGACCCGATGACGAACAGGTCGAAACGGGACAGCAGCGCGGTCCCCCCGATCTCGAAGGCGTTGCGGCTGAAGGGCACGTCCAGCGGTCGCAGCTCCGCGCCATAGAGGATCCCGGCGATCGCCTCCATCAGGATCAGCAGGCCGACGCCGACGATCACGGAGTTGATCGGCGGCGCGTGCTGCAGCCGCCGGAACAACGTGAACTCCACCAGGGCGCCGATGGCGAGACCCCCGACCAGCGCGGCGGCGAAGCCCAGCCAGTACGAGCCGGTCTGGTCGATGACGGTGTAGGCGATGTAGGCGCTGGCCAGGGCCATCGAGCCCTGAGCGAAGTTCAGGATCCTGGTGGAGCGCCAGATCAGCACGAGGGCAAGGGCGACAGCGGCGTAGACCATGCCGAAGGCCAGGCCGTCGAAGGTGAGGAACACGAATTTGCTCACGGGGTGGAGCGACCTCCTCGTCGAGGTGCAGGGGTACGGCGGGCGCGATGGCGGTGGGCGCGATGGCGGTGGGCGCGGTGGCGGTCAGAACCCGAATCAGAACCCGAGGTAGGCGTGGCGCAACCCCTCGTCCGCCTCGAGCTCTGCGGCCCCACCGGAGGCGACCACCCGGCCGAGGGAGAGCACCACGCCGGTGTCGGCGACCGACAGGGCGCTGCGGACGTTCTGCTCGACCAGCAGCACGGCGAGGCCGGTGTCGTCGCGCAGCTGGCGCAGCAGCGACATGATCTGCGCGGTCACCCGCGGGGCGAGGCCGAGCGACGGCTCGTCGAGCAGCAGCAGCTTCGGCCGGGCCACCAGCGCGCGACCGAGGGCCAGCATCTGCCGCTCACCACCGGAGAGCTGGTGGCCCGAGCTCTTGCGGCGGCGCGCGAGCGGCTCGAACAGGTCGTAGACCTCCCCGAGCGCCCGGTCGGCGTCGGCCCGGTCCTTGCGCCAGAGGCCGCCGAGCCGGAGGTTCTCATCGACGGTCAGCTCGCCGACGACCCCGCGCCCCTCGGGAACGTGGGCGAGGCCGCGGATCACCAGCTGCTCGACGGGCACCCCGAGGAGGTCGCGGCCGTCGAAGCTGACCCGCCCGGCCGTCGGCTTGAGCAGCCCCGACATCGCCCGCAGCAGGGTGGTCTTGCCAGCGCCGTTGGCCCCGAGCACAGCCATGATCGCGCCCGCCGGCACCGCGAGATCCACCTCGTGCAAAACCGGTGCCTGGCCGTAGCCGGCGGTCAGCCCCTCGATCTCGAGCAGCGCCGTGTCCGCCGGCGCCCGGACGGCACCCGCTGCGCTCGCTCCGGCGCTCGCTCGGGCGCTCACGCGATCCCCTGGGCCGCAGCGCTCAGGTCGGCCGAGCGTGGCGCTTCTGCGCCGAGGTAGGCGGCCGCGACGGCCGGGTCGGCCTGCACCTCGCGCGGCGTGCCGGTCGCCACGAGCCGGCCGAAGTCGAGCACGACCACACGGTCGCAGACCCCCATGACCAGGTCCATGTGGTGCTCGACGAGCATGACCGAGCACCCGGTCCCCCGCTGGGGGAGCCGGCGGATCAGCGCGGCCAGGTCGTCCATGTCCTCGCCGCCGAGGCCGCCGGCCGGCTCGTCGAGCAGCAGCAGCCGCGGCTCGGCGACCAGCGCGCGGGCCAGCGAGACCCGCTTCTGCAGCGGGTAGGGCAACGACGAGGGCAGCCGGTGCGCCTCCCCGGCGACGTCCAGCTCGGTCAGCACCTCCATCGCCTGCGCCCGCAGCCGCCGCTCGTCGCCGTCGCTGCGCGGCAGGCCGAGCAGCGCCGAGCCGAACCCGGCCCGCGCGCGGGAGGTGGCCCCGACCATGACGTTCTCCAGCACGGTCAGCCCGGCGAACAGCCCGACTCCCTGCAGGGTGCGCACGATGCCGCGGTGCGCGAGCCGGTGCGGGCGAGCACGAAGGGCGGCACCCTCCCACGACAGCGAGCCAGACGACGGCGTGACGAAGCCGCAGACGACGTTGAACAAGGTGGTCTTCCCGGCACCGTTGGGCCCGATGACCCCGACGATCTCGCCGGGCTCGACCGACAGGCTCACCCCGTCGAGGGCGATCAGGCCGCCGAAGCGCACCCCCACCTCGGTGACGACCAGGCCGGCTGCCCCGCCCGTGTGCACGGTCATGTCAGGCCTCCGCACCGAAGCGCACCACGAGCTCGCGCTTGTGCACCTTGCCGCTCGGACCGAGCGGGAGGTCGTCGACGAACTCCACCAGGCGCGGATACTTGTACGCCGCCAGCCGCTCCCGGCTCCAGGCCACCAGCTCCGCCGCCGCCAGCGCTGCCCCCTCGGGCGAGCGGATCACCACCGCCATGACCTCCTCGCCGTAGTGCTCGTGCGGTACGCCGATCACCGCCACCTGTCCAACGCCCGGGTGACGCACCAGCACCTCCTCGACCTCGCGGGGGTACACGTTGTACCCGCCCCTCAGCACCATGTCCTTCTTGCGGTCGACGATGGTGACATAGCCGTCCCGGTCCTTGGTCCCGAGGTCGCCGGTGCGGAACCAGCCGTCGACGATCGCCTTGGCGGTCTCCTCCGGCTGGTTGAGGTAGCCGGTCATCACGTTGTGCCCGCGCACCACGATCTCGCCCAGCTCGCCGGCGGACAGCAGCTCCACGGTGTCGTCGAGCTCGGCCCTGGCGATCTCGACCTCGACCCCCCAGACGGGCTGGCCGACGGTGCCGGGACGCGGCTCGCGGCCCTTCTGGTTGAACGTCGCGACCGGGCTGGTCTCGGTCAGGCCGTATCCCTCCAGCACCTGCACCCCGTAGACCTCGGCGAAGCGCTCGAGCACGGCGAGCGGGATGGACGCGCCGCCGGACAGGCCGTAGCGCAGCGCCGGCCGCCGGTCGTCGGTGCGGGCGGCGTCGAGCAGCGCGATGTACATCGTCGGCACCCCCATGAAGACCGAGCAGGCATGCTCCACCAGCAGCCCCAGCGCCCCGGCCCCGTCGAACCTTGGCATCAGCACGACGCAGGCCCCCGCCCGGAAGGCGGTGTTCATGCAGCAGTTCTGGCCGAAGGTGTGGAACAGCGGCAGGCACCCGAGCACGACGTCGTCGCTGCCGAGGTCGAAGCTGGAGATGAGGCTCATGTCGACGTTCATCACGACGTTGAGATGGCTGATCTGGGCGCCCTTCGGCTGACCGGTGGTGCCGCTGGTGTAGAGGATCACCGCGGTGTCCTCCGGCGCGCGGGCGACGAAGCCGGCCACCGGCTCGGCCACGGCGGCCGCGGCGTCCAGCCGGGTGACCCCCGGCGTCGGCTCCGGCTGCAGGACCGACAGGACCTCGACGCCGGCGAGCTCGGCGCCCTTCACTCCCTCGCCGAGCAGTGGGGCGGCGCAGACCAGCAGCGACGCCCCGCTGTCGCGCAGGACGTGCGCGATCTCCTCGGCGCGCAGCAAGGCGTGCACCGGGACCGCGACGGCCCCGAGGGCGAGCACGCCGTAATAGGCGCGGGGGAAGTGGGCGGTGTTGGGCAGCAGCAGCGCGACCTTGTCGTCCGGGCCCACGCCGAGACCGGCGAGCACAGCGGCGTACTGGCGGGCCTGGGTCCACAGCTCGGCGTAGGTCGTGGTCTCGTCCCCGACGACCACCGCCGGCCGCCCGGCGAAGCGCGCGGCGGAGTCGGCGAGGATCATGGCGAGCGACAGGGACGCGGGCATGGCGAGATCGTGACCCGCATCACGGCTCCGGCGCAAACCGGGTGGCTGCGGCGTCCAGCCGGGTCGCCCAGTCGGCTCCCTCCGGGACCAGCTCGACGGCCCGGGCGTCGCCATCGCCGTCCCTGGCGATGCGCACGAGCAGGCGCGTCCCGGCCAGCTGCTCGGCGCGCCCCGCCCCCCACTCCACCACCGTCACCACGCCGTCGGTGTCGAGGTCGAGGTCGTCCAGCTCCGCCGCGCTGGACAGCCGCCAGGCGTCCACGTGCAGCAGCCCGGCGCGGGTGCCTGCGTGCACGTCCGCGACGGTGTACGTCGGGCTGCGCACCGGCCCGGCCACCCCGAGGCCGGCCGCGATCCCCTGCGTCAGCGTGGTCTTGCCGGCTCCGAGCGGGCCGTCGAGCAGCACCAGGTCGCCGGCCCGCAGCAGCTCCCTCCCGAGCCGTTGGCCCAGGGCCTGCATCGCCGCGGCGGTCGCGACGCTCAGCCGGACCGTCACGGCAGGACGATCCTCACGACAAGGCGACGACCGTCACACCGGGGTACGGGGCGGCGAGCCGCTCGAGGTCGCCCGGGTCTCCGGTGACGACGACGGCGCGGTCGTCCTCCGCGGTCACGGCGACCGCGTGCGCATCGACGATGTCCTCGCTCCCGGCACCCGCGGCATGCAGGACCCCGCCGACGAGGTGGGCCAGCGCGCGGTCGGTGTCACGCAGGACCAGCGCCCGCCGTTCGCGGGCGAGGAAGGCGTCGAGCGCGCCCGAGCGACCTCGCCCGCGATAGAGCTCGGCCAGCATCACAGTTGGGACGACCACGGCGGCGCCCAGCCGGCGACCGGCCTCCAGCCGGGCCCTCATCTCGCGATGGGCTCGATGCGTGCTGGCGACCAGGGCCAGCAGGGCGTCGGCATCGAGCACGGTCCTCACGCGATGTCGCGAGCGGCGACGTCCCGAGCCGCGCCGGGAGCGGCCGGCGGGAAGAGCGCGTCGATCTGCTCGGGGCTCGCGCCCAGCAGGCCCGCGTGCTGCCGCATCACCGCCTCGTCCACCACGGTGTCGAGCGGCCCCTCCTCGCCCGCCATGCTCGCGAGGAGGCGCTCGAGCGCCTGCAGGTGCAGCTCGTGCTCGGCGTCGCGGCGCAGCAAGGCGTTCACGTGGGCGGACAGGTTGCCCTCCCCGATCACGGCGACGAGGTCCTCGTCGAGGGTGACGCTCCGCTTGACCTTGCTCGGCACCCGGTCATGCTACCGCGGTCGCCTCGCGGTGCTCCTGCTTGTCGACAGCTCGGGCGCCTGCGCACTGCCCCGCTCTGGCAGGGTCGGGGGATGCCGGTCCCCGAGCCCACCCTGACGCTCGGGGTGGTCGGGACCTCGCGCAAGCCCGACGAGCGGCGGCTGCCGCTGCACCCCCGCCACCTCGAGCGGGTGCTCGCCGCGGTGCGCGCGCGGACCTGGCTGGAGACGGGGTACGGCGAGCTGTTCGGCGTACCCGACTCCGAGCTGGCCCCGCTCGTCGCCGGCCTACGCCCCCGTGCCGAGCTGATCGCGACCTCCGACGTCGTGCTGCTCCCCAAGCCGGTGCTCGCCGACGTGGAGGAGCTCCGGGCCGGCCAGGTGCTGTGGGGCTGGCCGCATTGCGTGCAGGACCCCGCGCTCACCCAGGCCGCGATCGACCGGCGCCTGACCCTGCTCGCCTGGGAGGCGATGAACCACTGGACGCCGGAGGGGTCCTACGCGTTGCACGTCTTCCACAAGAACCACGAGCTCGCCGGCTACTGCTCTGTCCTGCACGCGCTGACGCTCGTCGGCCGCACCGGCCACTACGGCCGGCGGCTGCGGGCCGCCGTGCTGTCCTTCGGTGCCACCGCTCGTGGCGCGGTCACCGCCTTGGAGGCGCTGGGCATCCACGACGTCGCGGTGGTGACCCAGCGCTACCCCGCGGCCGTGATGGCGCCGCTGCCGGGGCTGCGCTTCGGGCAGTTCGAGCGGGACGCCGACGACCCACGGCGGCTGTGGGTGCTGCGCGAGCACGGCCGCCAGCCGATGCCGGAGTTCCTCGCCGAGCACGACGTCGTCGTCAACTGCGTGCTCCAGGACACCGACGACCCACTGGACTTCCTCGACGCGGCCGACCTGCCGCTGCTCGCGGCAGGGACGCTCGTCGTCGACGTCAGCTGCGACACCGGCATGGGGTTCTCCTGGGCGCGGCCGACGTCGTTCGCCGACCCGATGCGCACCATCGGCGACCGCGTGCACTACTACGCCGTCGACCACAGCCCGACCTGGCTCTGGGACTCCGCCAGCTGGGAGATCAGCGAGGCCCTCATCCCCTACCTGCCCGCGGTCCTCGACGGGCCGGCCGCGTGGGAGGCCGACGACATCCTGCGGCATGGGCTGGAGATCGTCGACGGCGTCGTCCGCAACCCGAAGATCCTCTCCTTCCAGGGTCGCGAGGCCGAGTACCCGCACCGCCGTCGGTGAAGGCGGATCGGTCGGATCAGAATGCGGCCAGCTCGCGGGCGCGGGCGAGGTCCTCCCGCAGGGCCGCTAGGGGAGCGCCCCGCGGGCCGAAGCGGATGGCCGCGCTGGGGTGGTACGTCGCCAGGACGGAGCGGCCGTCGAGCTCGTGCACTCCCGCGGCGCGGGCCGCGGCCAGCGTCCCGACGCGGCCCAGCAGCGCCGTCACCGCGGACAGCCCCATCGCCACGACCACGCACGGGTCGGCCAGGGCGAGCTGGCGGTCCAGCCAGCCGCGGCAGCGGGTTCCCTCGTCGCGGGTCGGTGCCCGATTGGCGGGGGGCCGGCACTTGAGCACGTTGACGACCGCCACCTCCGCCCTCGGGAGGCCGACGTCGTCGAGGAGGCGGTCCAGCAGCCGACCGGCCTTGCCGACGAAGGGCCGGCCGGTGTCGTCCTCCTGGGCACCCGGCGCCTCGCCGAGCAGCAGCACCCGCGCCCCGGGCGGTGCCTCGCCGACGACGACGTGGATGCGGCTGGCGGCGAGCTCGGGACAAGCAGTGCAGCGGCTGGCGCGGTCCGCGAGGTCGGCCCAGTCGGCGCTGCCCACCGCCTCGGCCCGCACCAGCGCCGCGGTGGCGACCACGTCCGGCGCCGGGCCCCTCATGCCGTCCAGCTCATGCGGCGTCGGCGACCCGGACGAGCGCCCGGGAGACCAGCGCCCGCAGATAGAGGTTGACCAGCTGCGGCCGCTCCAGGATCACCATGTGCCCCGCGCCGGGGAGCACGACGAGCTCCGCGTCGGGCAGCGCGTCGGCAGTGGCCTGGCTGTGCCGAACGGGGGTGAGCAGATCCTCGTCGCCGACGAGCACGAGCACGCTCGTGCTCGTGAGCGCGGCGAGGGCGGCGAGCTTGTCGTGGGACAGGAACGCCGGGAGGAACGCCGCCATCACCTCCACCGGCGTCGCCGCCACCATGCGCTCCATCAGGTCCACCACGCCCGGGCTGACGTCGCTGTGCCGGCCGAAGGAGAAGCGTCGCGAGAGGCTCCACGACAGGTCGCTGCCGCGGCCCCGCAGCCGCCCACGGTCCACGAACCTGGCGCGGTGGCCGACCCCGATGAAGACCCTGGGGTTGACCTTCGTGAGGAAGCCCCCGAGAAACGCCGGCACGCCCAGGGTGGCCTGCGCCAGTTGGCCGCTGGAGGTCGAGATCAGTGCGGTGCCCACGACCCGGCCGCCGTCGGCGAACAGGTCCGGCCGGCGGTCGGCGAGCGCCATCACGGTCATGCCGCCCATCGAGTGGCCGACGAGCACCACCGGGCCGGTCGGGGCGCACGTGTCCAGGACCCGCTCGAGGTCGCTGCCCAGCTGGTCGATCGTGCAGCGCTCGGCGGCGCTGGGACCGCTGCGCCCGTGCGAGCGCTGATCCCAGAAGACCAGCCGCCCGAGGTCGCCCAGATCGCGGCGCTGGAAGTGCCAGCAGGCCATCTCCAGGGTGTAGCCGTGGCAGAAGACCACGGTCAGCGGGGCATCCGCCGGCCCGACCTCCTCCACCAGCAGCTCGACGCCGTCGTCGGCACGCACGGTGCTGGACCGCTGCGCCGGGGTCGCGCTGGCCAGCTCCCTGACCGTCGGGTCCGGGCGCGAGCGGGGGCCGCGCACGGTGCGGCGCTCGGCCGTGAGCCCGCCGGCGACACCGAGGGCCACGGCGCCGGCGAGCCCGCCCGCCAGGGCAAGCCCGCGCGCGCGGCTCACGACGTGGCTCCCGCCGTGGGCACGACGACGCGCGGCACCCTGGCGCCCACCCGGGTCACCACCTCGTAGCTGATGGTGCCCAGCAGTCGGGCCCAGTCCTCGGCCGTCGGCTCGCCGCGGTCACCCGGCCCGAACAGCAGGATCTCGTCGCCGGCCTCGACCCGGTCGTCGCCGACCTCGACGACGAACTGGTCCATGCACACCGTGCCGGCCACCCGGCGCCGGCGCCCACCCACCAGGACCTCCAGGGTGTTGGTGCCGGCGCGGGGCACCCCGTCGGCGTAGCCCAGCGGCACCAGCGCGGTGGTGGTGCCGGTGCCGGTGGTGTGCCGGTGACCGTAAGAGACGCCGGTGCCGGCCGGGACCCGCTTGACCAGCGCCACCCGGGCGACCAGCGTCATCGCCGGCCGCAGGCCGAGCTCCGCGGCGGTGGCGACGCCGGGCAGTGGCGACAGGCCGTAGACCGCGATCCCGGGGCGGACCAGGTCGAAGTGGGCGTCGGGGCGGGTGAGGGTGGCGGCGGAGTTGGCGGCGTGGCGCAGGAAGCCGGTCAGCCCCCGGCGCTCGGCCTCCTCGGCGGCGGCGCGGAAGACGCGGAGCTGCGCGTCGGTGGTCGGGTGGGTGGGGCTGTCGGCGTGCACGAGGTGGGTCCAGACGCCGGCGACCTCGACCTCCCCGCCGGCGGCCGCCTTGGCCGCGGCGTCGAGCAGCTCGCCCCAGTCGCCGGCGTCGGCGAGGCCGCCGTTCTCACCCGGTGCCGGGCTGGCCGGGCGGGCGCCGCCGCGGGACAGGCCGGTGTCGACCTTGAGGTGCAGCCGGGCGGGGCGGCCGGCCTCGCGGGCCGCGGCCACCGCCTCCTCCACCGCCCAGGGGGCGCTCGCCGACAGGTCGATGCCGGCTCGGACGCCGTCAGCGAGCGGCTCGCCCGGCACCGCCAGCCAGCTCAGCACCGGCACCTCAATGCCAGCAGCCCGCACTGCGAGGGCCTCGTCCAGGGTGGCGGTGCCGAGCCAGGTCGCGCCGCCGGCCAGCGCGGCGCGGGCGGCCGGCAGCATCCCGTGGCCGTAGCCGTCGGCCTTCACCACCGCCATCACCGCGGCGGCCCCGGCCCGCTCGACGAGGGTGAACGTGGAGGCGGTGATCGCGCCGGCGTCGATGACCGCGGCGGCCCGCAGCGGCTGGCTCACGCCTGCGAGCGTACGGACCGCACCGCATCTGACCAGACGTCGAGCAGCGAGTCGGCCGCGATCGGCGCACCCTCGCTGGCCAGCCATCCCGCCCGACCGTGCAGATGCGCCGCCGCGGCGCCCGCGTCGCGGGCGACCGTTGCCGGGTCGTGGCCGCGCTTGACCAACGCCGCGAGGATTGCCCCGCAGGCGCCGGAGAGCACGTCCCCGGTGCCCGCCGTGGACAGCCAGGGGCAGCCGGTGAGGTTGATCCGCGCTGTCCCGTCGGGGGCCGCGATCACGGTGACGCCGCCCTTGAGCAGCACCGTCACCCCGAGGTCGCGCGCGGCGGCCAGCGCGCTGCCCAGCGGGTCGCCGGCGGGGTCGACCCCGGTGAGCCGGCGGAACTCCCCCGCGTGCGGCGTGATCAACGTCGGCGCGCGCCGCCCGCGCAGGGCGTCGGCCCCCACGGCCAGCCCGTCGGCGTCCAGCACGAGCGGGGCGTCGCCGGCGAGCAGCTCCCGCACGCGGTCCCGCGCGGCCTCGTCGGTGCCCGCTCCGCTGCCCGCGACGTGGGCGTCGCAGCGCCCCCCGCCCACGACCGCGGTGGGGAACCGCTCGCGTACGGCGTCGGGCGCGCCGCCCAGGTAGCGGACGTAGCCCGCTCCGCCCCGCACGGCGCCGCCGGTAGAGAGCACCCCCGCGCCCGGATACCGCGGGCTGCCCGTCAGCAGCCCGACCACCCCCCGGCTGTACTTGTCGGCGCCGTCGGGCGGCACCGGCAGCAGGGCGTCGACGTCGGCGTCGGTCAGCGCCCCCAGCGCCCCCAGCGCCCCGGGCGCTCCGGGCGCTCCGGCCAGGCCCAGCCCGACGTCGATGACCTCGACCGTCCCGGCGTGCGTGGTCCCGGCGCCGAGCAGCAGCCCGGGTTTGCGCGCGCCGAACGTCACCGTCACATCCGCGCGGACCGCCCCCCCGGCACCGACTGCGCCAGTGTCGGCGTCCACCCCGCTCGGCAGGTCGACGGCCAGCGTCGGCAGGCCGGCGACGGCCCCCGCCAGCTCGGCGGCACGCCCGCGCAGTCCGCCGCGCGCCCCCACGCCGACCATCCCGTCCAGGACCAGATCCACGCTCGTCGTCAGCCCGGTCGCCGGCAGCCCGCTCGCCGTGCGCCCCCCGGCGCCCCGGAGGTCGGCGTAGGCCTGCTCCCCCAGCGTGTCGGTCGGCCGGTCGCTGGAGCGGACCACCGTCACCTGCGCGCCCCGCCGGGCGAGCAGCACCCCGGCCCCGATCGCATCCACGCCGTTGTGCCCGCTGCCGGCGAGCACGGTCACCCGGGCGCCGTACACCCTGCCGAGCAGTACACCCGCCGTCCTCGCGACCGCTGCCGCCGCTCGAGCGATGAGCACCGCCTCGCCCACCGATGCCGACGCCCGTGCGTCGGCCTCCCGCACCTCGGCCACGCTGGCGACTCTGAACATGCGGTGAGCCTCCCCGCTGCCCGCCGGGCCACCCGCTGACAGGTCAGGTGCTGGCGGTGCGGTCCAGCTCGTCGTGCAGGGCGTCGATGTCCAGATCGCCTACCGAGGTGGCAACCGGATGACCCGACCCGGCGACCTCCCACATCAGGCCACCCGGCCCGCGGCGGCCCACCTCGGCCCGGCGGCGCTCCGGGTCGAGCAGCACCAGCACCTCGAAGCCGGGGGCCCGGCCGTAGGCCAATGCCTTCTCCCGGCGGTCATACCCCTCCGTGCTGGGGGAGAGCACCTCCACGACGACGGTCACGTCGGTCTCGTTGTGCACCTCGCCGCTGGGGCCGCAGACCACCAGCACGTCGGGGTAGTAACCCTGTCCCTCGAGCCGCACCAGCCGGTTGGAGAGGAACCGGCGACCCCCCCTGTAGCAACCCCCAGCACGCGCCTGCACGGCGAAGGCGTCGAAGACCAGGCCGGCCAGCAGGTCGTGGCGCTCCGTGGCGCCGCTCATCGCGTAGACCCGACCGGACACGAACTCGTGCCGCACATCGCCGCGCTGCTCCTCGGCGAGGAACTCCTCAAAGGTCAGGCTGCGGATGGACTCGGCGCTCATGCCTCCCAGGGTGGCACCGGGCCAGGACAGGTTAGGAGGAGAGCACCACAACCGCGGTCGCGATCCCGGCGTCGTGGGACAGCGACACGTGCCAGTTCGCCACCCCGAGGGACTGCCCCGCCGCCAGCACCCCGCCGCGCACCACCAGCGACGGCGCCCCCCCGACCCCGACGATCACCTCGACGTCATGCCACCCACCGGCCCAGGGGCTGCCCAGCGCCTTGGCCACCGCCTCCTTGGCGGCGTAGCGGGCCGCCAGCCGCTCCGGCCGCTCCACCGCCAGCTCCCCCGGCGTGAACAGCCGGGTGCCCAGCGATGGCGTGCGCGCCAACGCCCGCGCCATCCGGTCCACCGAGCAGACGTCGATCCCGACGCCCAGCACGCCCGGCACCTACTCCACCGTGACGGACTTGGCCAGGTTGCGCGGCTGGTCGGGGTCGAGTCCCAGCGCCAGCGCCATCTCGCAGGCCAGCACCTGCAGCGGCACCGCGGTCACCAGCGGGGACAGGAGCACCGCGGTGCGGGGGACGCGCAGCACGGTGTCGGCGTACGCACCGATCCGGGTGTCGTGCTCGTCGGCGACCGCGATCACCCGGGCGCCGCGGGCGCGCACCTCGGCGACGTTGGACAGCACCTTGTCGTAGAGCCGGTCACGCTCCAGCGCGATCACCACCACCGGCGTGCCCTCGCCGATGCGGGCGATCGGCCCGTGCTTGAGCTCGCCGGCGGCGAACCCCTGCGCCGGCAGGTAGGACAGCTCCATCAGCTTCAGCGCGCCCTCCAGCGCCATGGGGTAGCAGACGTGCCGGCCGAGGAAGAGCACCTGCTCGACGCCGTCGGCCACCAGCCGCCGGGCGGCCGCGCGGACCGGCCCGAGATCGCCGAGGACCCGGGCGATGTGGTCCGGCAGCGCCTGCATCTGCAGCACTACCGCTTCGACCTCGTCGGGCAGCATCACCCCGCGGACGCCGGCGAGGTAGAGCGCGACGAGATAGGTCGCGGCGATCTGGGTGAGGAAGGTCTTGGTGGAGGCCACGCACACCTCGGGCCCCGCCCGGGTGTAGAGCACGGCGTCGCTCTCCCTGGCCAGCGTGGAGCCCACCGTGTTGGAGATCGCCAGCACCCGGGCCTTCTGCTCCCTGGCGTGCTCGACGGCCCGCAGGATGTCCGCGGTCTCGCCGCTCTGGCTGATCGCTATCACCAGGGTGTCCCGGTCGAGCACCGGGTCGCGGTAGCGGAACTCGCTGGCCATGTCGACCTCGCACGGGATCCGGCACCAGTGCTCGATGGCGTACTTGGCGATCATTGCCGCGTGGAAGCTGGTCCCGCACGCGACGATGAAGACCTTGTCCACGTTGCGGATCTCGGTGTCGCTGATCCGCAGCTCGTCCAGCGCCACCGCGCCGGAGGGCCCTAGCCGGCCGCCCAGCACTGCCGCGAGCGCGCCGGGCTGCTCGTCGATCTCCTTCTGCATGAACGTCGGGTAGCCGCCCTTCTCCGCGGCCTCGGCGTCCCAGTCCACGTGGAACTCCCGCGGCCGCACCGGCGTACCCGAGTAGTCGGTGATCTCCACCGCGTCCGCGGTGATCTGCACGACCTGGTCCTGGCCGACCTCCAGCGCCCGGCGGGTGTGCTCGATGAACACGGCGACGTCGCTGCCGACGAAGGTCTCCCCCTCACCGAGGCCCACCACGAGCGGGCTGTTGCGGCGGGCCGCCACCACCCGGTCAGGGTGGTCCCGGTGCACGGCAACGAGGGTGAAGGCCCCCTCCAGCCGCCGGCAGACCACGCGCATAGCCTGCGCCAGGTCCCCGCCACCATCGGCATCGCTATCGGCCGACTCCGCGTAGGCCTCGGCCAGCAGGTGGGCGACCACCTCGGTGTCGGTCTCGCTGCTCAGCTCAACGCCGCGGGCCTCCAGGCCGGCCCGCAGCAGGAGGTGGTTCTCGATGATGCCGTTGTGCACGAGGGCCAGCGCGCCTGCACCGGCCAGGTGGGGGTGGGCGTTGCGGTCGGTCGGCGCGCCGTGCGTCGCCCATCTGGTGTGCCCGATGCCGGTGCTGCCCGGGACCGGCCCGACCGTGGCCAGCTCCTTCTCCAGGTTGACCAGCTTGCCGGCCTTGCGGTGCACGGCCAGCCGTGGCCCCCCCGCGGCGCCGCCGTCGAGCACGGCGACGCCGGCCGAGTCGTAGCCGCGGTACTCCTGGCGCCGCAGCCCCTCCACCACCACCTCGAGGGCCGGCCGGGCGCCGACATAACCCACGATGCCGCACACCGGGCGAGGGTACGACGGGCCTCCCTGTGCCCGGCCAGCGCCGCGGCCAGGTGCGGGTCGCGCTTGCGCTGGCGGGGGTCGGCACGGCCGGCGCGGCGCTGGCCGGTGACGGCGCCGCCGGGGCGGGGCCGGCCATGCCGATAATGCCGGCCGCCTCGGCCGGGGGCCACCACGCCACCGCCAGGGTGTGCGGGACGCCCCAGCCGGGTCACGCCCACTGCGACGCCGTCGTGCAGACCGACAGCTCGGGGGTGGCGCCGAACGCCGCTGGCGCGACCCCGGCCGGCTACGGACCCGCCGACAGCCGGGCAGACCGTGACGCCGCGCCTCACCGGCACCGAGGACTCCTCCCTGGCGACCAGCTTCGTCGTCGACGACGCGAGCCTCGCGGGGTCCTAGGTCCAGAGCCGCTTGCAGGTGCTCCGCGAGGCGGAGCACCTGCAAGCGGGCTGGGAAGGACTCGGTGCGCGGAGCGTCGGGCGGGCGGCTAGTGCTCGTGTCCGGCAGCTGCGCGCTTCGATGACCACATCGTGGACATCCAGGTCAGCGGGCTGACGTCATCCGCCGCGATGTCGCCGGCCCAGGTGGCAGTGCGACCGCGTCATCGGCGCGCTGCAGACCGGGCCAACGGTGGTGGCCGGGGCACTGGCCGCCGCGTCCGGCAGCGTGTGTCCTGGTGACCGGCGGAGTCGGCGGAGTCGTAAAGATCGTCGTGATAGCGACGGGCACCGCAAGCCCATGACAGCGGGGTCGCCAGGACCCAGGCCTTCACGACGATCTTCACGATCGCCACGACGCACACCGAGCCCCCTCACCGACCGGAAGCTCGCGCACCGGCACCTGCCCCGGCGGGACTGGACGTCAGCCGGCTGACCTGGACCCCCACGATGTGGTCACTCAGCGTGCAAGGAGGCGAACGACGCCTGACCGAGCGCTAGCGCTAGCAGTCGCGCCTAGGCGGCGCGGACGGCGACGGCGATCCGCTCCGCCACCGCGCCGGCCTGCGCGTCGGTGGGCGCCTCGACCATCACCCGCACCAGGGGCTCGGTGCCGCTGGCCCGCACCAGCACGCGGCCCGTGTCGGCGAGCTCGACTTCGGCGGCAGCGACGGCGGCGAGCACCGACGGGGCGCTCGCGGTCCCCCGCGGGTCGGTGACCCGGCAGCCCAGCAGCACCTGGGGAAGCCGGCGCACGACCGCCGCGAGCTCGCCCAGGGGGCGCCCCGACCTGGCCACCTCCGCGAGCAGGTGCAATGCGGTCAGCAGTCCGTCTCCGGTGGTGGCGTGGTCGAGCAGCACGACATGCCCGCTCTGCTCACCGCCCAGCCGCACACCCTGGGCACGCATCGCGGCCAGCACGTGGCGGTCGCCGACCGGCGTCGTGACCACCCGGACGCCGGCGTCTCGCATGGCGTGGTGGAAGCCGAGGTTGGCCATCACAGTGGTCACGACGGCCTGGTGGCCACCGGCGAGGGCGAGGAGGGCGAGCACGCTGTCGCCGTCGACGACGCTGCCGTCGGCCGCCACGGCCAGGCAGCGGTCGGCGTCGCCGTCATGGGCGATGCCGGCGTCGGCGCCGGCGGCGACGACCGCGGCGCGCAGGGCGTCGAGGTGGGTCGCCCCCACCCCGTCGTTGATCGCCCCGTCGCCGGTGCCGATCGACGTCACGACTGCCCCCGCCCGGCGGTAGACCTCAGGCGCCACCCCGGCCGCCGACCCGTGGGCGGAATCCACCACGAGCCGCAGCCCGTCCAGCCGGTGCGGCAGGGTGGCGAGCAGGCCGTCGGCGTAGGACGCGAGCAGATCGGCGCGGTCGCGCAGCAGGCCCACGCCGGCGCGGCGGGCTGCCGGGCCGATGTGCAGCCGACTCTCCAGGTGGTCCTCGACCTCGTCGGGGAGCTTGAAGCCCCCGCGACCGAAGACCTTGAGCCCGTTGTCCTGCGCCGGGTTGTGGCTAGCGCTGATCATCACGCCGGCGTCGGCGTCGCCCCGGGCCAGCACCCAGGCAACAGTCGGCGTGGGCACCACCCCGAGCCGCAGCACGTCGACGCCGCCGGCGGCCAGGCCGGCCACGACGGCCGCTTCGAGATAGGGCGACGAGGGCCGCGGGTCGGCGCCCACCGCCACCCGCAGACGCTCGGCCCGACCGGCCGGTTCGGCCAGGTCGGCAGCGTCGGCACTGTCGACCAGCTCCGCCGCCAAGGCGGCGCCCAGCGCCAGCGCGAGCTCGGGGGTGAGCTCGACGCCGGCGAGGCCGCGGATGCCGTCGGTGCCGAACAGCCGCCCCGGCGGGACCGCCACTACCGCTTGGAGTACTGCGGGGCCTTGCGGGCCTTCTTCAGGCCGTACTTCTTGCGCTCCTTGATGCGGGAGTCGCGGGTCAGGAAGCCGGCCGCCTTGAGGGCGGGGCGGCTCTCGTCGACGGCCACCGTCAGCGCCCGGCTGATCCCCAGCCGCAGCGCACCGGCCTGGCCGGAGATGCCGCCACCCTGCAGGGTCGCGACCACGTCGTAGGCATCGTCGCGCTCAAGGGTGACAAAGGGCTCCCGGACCATCTGCTGGTGCACCTTGTTGGGGAAGTACTCCTCCAGGGTGCGGTCGTTGAGCTTCCACTGGCCGGTGCCGGCGACGATGCGCACGCGCACCACGGCCTCCTTGCGGCGGCCGGTCGCGCGGGTCGCGCCGTTCGGGTCGGTGATGATCGCCATCGTGGGTGTGCCGTCTCCTCGTCGAGTCTCGCTCTTGCCAGGGCCTACTGCGCGACCTGGGTGATGGTGTAGGGCTGCGGCGCCTGCGCCTGATGCGGGTGCTCCGGGCCGGCGTAGATCTTCAGCTTGCTCATGACCTGCCGGCCCAAGGTGTTGTGCGGCACCATGCCCTTGACGGCCTTCTCGATGATGCGCTCCGGCCGGGAGTTGAGCACGTCGTCGTAGGAGCGGCGCTTGAGACCCCCCGGGAAGCCCGAGTGGGTGTACACGGTCGACTGGGCCCGCTTGTTGCCCGTCATCGCGATCTTCCCGGCGTTGATGACCACCACGAAGTCGCCGGTGTCCAGGTGCGGCGCGTAATACGGCTTGTGCTTGCCGCGCAGGAGGGTGGCGACGTGCGTTGCCAGCCGGCCGAGCACCACGTCGGTGGCGTCGATGACGTGCCAGCTGCGCTGGATGTCGGCGGGCTTCGGCGTGAAGGTGCGCACGGGAGGGCTCTCTCTCACAGGCTTCTACGGTCTCGAGCGGGCGGTGGTCCTGCAGCTGGTCAGGCGGACGCACCGCACGACAGTCCCCGAGGTTACCGGACGGCGCGCGCCGCCTCGACCGGACGCCGGCGGCGGCGGCGCCATGCGACCCCGCCGGCGAGCACGGCGAGCGCGAGGACCGGGAGCATGGCGGCGTACGGCGCCTCGGGCAGCACCTTGTCCGGGGCGGCTTCCCCGGCGTAGCCCTGGTCCAGCTGGGGGCCTGGACACGGGTCGGTGACCGCGCCGTCCTGGCGCAGGAAGTCCGACTTCTGGATGCGCCCGCAGACGCTCGCCCGGGGGCCCTCGTGCGGGTCCTCGCCATCGCGGTTGGGCACGTCGGCAGGCGGCGGGTTGGTCCCCGCCATACCCCCGTGGCCGTCGTCGCGCAACGGTCCGCCGTCGAAGATCGTGATCCCGCTGCCGGGATCGTGATGACCTCCAGGGGTTGCATCTTGGTTTCGCCGTCCCCGGCCGGCTTCCTGCCGGCCTCTGTGACCGGCATCACGCCTCCCGTCCACCGGTGATCAAGGAGTCGAGATCACCGGCGCGCGAGGGTGGGCTTTGACATCGCCCCACGACACCGGTGACCTTGGTCCAGCGAGCAGGGAGATCACCGGTGCTGTGGAAGCGCGGGACCCGTCACGCTGGGACACCGGTGACGTTGCACGCGGGCGCGGGCGGGGCGGTCGCCGTGCGAGGCTGCCCTCCGTGGTTGTGACGATCAAGCTGGTGGTGACCGATCTGGACTCCGGGGCCGCAGCGGTCTATCGCCGGCGCTGCTCGGGGCGCGACGTCGGTGTGCCGCGGCTGGGTGACCTCGTCTCGACGGGCGTGCTGCTGCTGCCGGGGATGCGGGAGCCGCAGGCAGGCCTCTACGCCCTCGTGGAACAAGTGCTCTGGAGCGACGACCTCGATGCCGCCACCATCACCGCCACGGCGACGTCGCCCGGCTGGGACGCCCTCGCGCCGGGACTCGACCGCTCCTGGCGCCGCAGCGACCGCTGACCACAGCGCCGTTGAGTCGCCGGGCGCACTCGGCCCGAAACGTCAGACGCCGTGGACGACGACGTCGCTGCCGGACCGGCCCTTGCGCACCTGAACCTGGGCCGGCACCCGCTGCCGGAGGTCCGCCACGTGGCTGACCAGGCCGACGAGCCGGCCGCCACTGCGGAGGTCGTCCAGGACGGTCATCACCTGGTCCAGGCTGTCCGGGTCGAGGCTGCCGAAGCCCTCGTCGATGAACAGCACCTCGATGCTGCTCCCCCTCGCCTCGGCGGTGACCACGTCGGCGAGGCCGAGGGCGAGCGCCAGGGCCGTCATGAACGTCTCGCCACCGGACAGGGTCGCGGTGTCGCGCCGCCTGCCGGTCCAGGCGTCCTCCACCGCCAGCGCGAGCCCGGAGCGGCTGCGCCGGTCCCGCCCCTCGTCGGTGTGCACGAGCGCATAGCGACCACCGCTCATGCGTCCCAGCCGGGCGGACGCCGCGGCAGCCACCTCCTCGAGACGGGCCGCGAGCACGAACGTCGCCAGCGGCATCTGCAGCCGGTTGCCCTGCCGCCCGGCGGCGAGCTCGGCGAGGGCACGCAACTCCAGCGCCCTGGCCGACAGCGGACCCAGCGCCGCGACGGCCGCGGTCAGCCGTGGCAGCAGCGCGGCCAGCTTGCCGACCCGGTCGAGCAGGAGCGCGCCGGCATCGCGGGCCGCCTCATGCCGCTTCACCGCCTCCTCCGCGCGGGCGACCGCCGCGTCGACGTTCACCGGCGCGGTGTCGTCGACGGCGAGGTCGGGCTCGGCCAGTCGGGCCCGCACGGCGGCGAGCTCGTCGTCGTGGCGGCGCACGCGGGCGTCGTCGGCCTCGAGCTCTCCGGGCGCCCGCTGGGCGGCCTGCGCGGCCGCGACGTCCTGGAAGCCCGCCGCTCCCAGCAACCGCACCATGCCGGCACTGGCGGCGGCGGCCACCAGCTCGGCGCCGCCCAGGTCGGCCTCGGCCGCGAGCACCGCCCGGGCGGCACCCACCAGCCGACGCAGCCGCTCCGCCCGGGATGCCAGCGACTCCGCACCGAGAGCACCGGCCAGGTCCTCGCGCAACCGCGCCGCTCGGGCCTCCGCCTCGCCGCGCCGCCGCTCCTCGGCTGCGCGCTCGGCGGCCGCGCGCACCGTCTCCTGCTCGGCACGGCCGACGGCGGCGCGAGCGGCGTCCAGCGCACGCTGGGCCACCTCCGCGCCACCGGCCGCCGAGGCCAGCTCATCGGCCCGGTCCTGCAGCTGCCGCAGCCCGGCGGCGGCGGGCGGGGGCCGGCCGGCCAGCCGGCCGACGGCCGCCCGGAGCCGCTCGGCCGCCGCCGCGGCGGCTCCCACGGCGAGCTCGTGCTCGTGCCGGAGCGCGGCGGAGCGCTCGGCGGCCGCCCGCTCCTGCCCCCTCGTGACGTCGTCGACGAGGATCTCCGCCGGCTCCGGGTGCTCCAACGCGCCGCATACCGGGCAGGGCGTCCCGTCCTGCAGCAGCGCAGCCAGCTCGGTGGCAGCGGCGTCCACCCGCCGGACCCGCAGCTCCCGCTCCTCGGTCTCGGCCTCGGCCTGCCGCTGCGCCGCCGCCTGTAGAGCCAGCATCGCGCCGGCGGAGCTCTCCTGGGCCGCCGCGTGCTCGGCTGCTGCGGCGGTGAGGGCAAGCGCCTCGGCCACCCGCTCGCGCCAGCTGGGCAGGGACGCGGCGGCAGCAGCAGCACCGACCACGGCGGCCGTGGCCTGCTCGACCGACGCCGCCAGCGGGCCGAGGAGCTGTGCGGCGAACCCCTCGGCGCGCACGTCGCACCCGGACACCGCCGCTGCCGCGGCGGCAGCGGCCGTCTCGGCCACCCCGGCGTCGCGTGCCATCGCCTGCAGGCGGTCGAGGCCTCCCAGGTCGTGCTGTGCTGCGGCCATGGCGTCGGACAAAGCTGCGGCCTCCATGCCGGCGAGCACGGCGGGGGCCCGCGCTGCGTCCCGGCGGGAGGACGCGGCGCGGACCGCGTCCTCCGCCGTACGCAGGTCGGCGACGGCCCCCGCGACCGGGGCAGCGCGACGGGCGTCGGCGACGGCGCGGCGCAGTCCGTCGGCCGAGGGCTGCGCCGCCTCGAGCGCCGCCAGCCGGGACCGCGCGGCTCGGCGGCGGTCCTGCCGGGCGGCCAGGTCGACCAGCGCACCGAGCGCTGACTCGGCCGCTGTGCGCTCGACGCCGAGGGCGGCCGTCTGCGCATCCGCCTCGGCCCGGTCGGCCACCGCCGCCGCCTGCAGGCGGGTCGCCCACACCTCGGTGTCCTCACCCTCGGCGAGGTCGACCCCCTCGACCTCGGCCACGCGGGACACCAGGTCGTCGAGGACGCCGCGACCGCCCGCCTCCTCCCGTGCGGCCGACGCCGCACGGTCTCGCAGCCACTGCTCCACGTGCTCGAAGCGCTCGACGTGGAACAGGCGCTTCAGCAGCTTCTCCCGCTCGGAGTGCTCGGCCTGCAGGAACGTGGCGAACCGCCCCTGCGGCAGCAGCACGACCTGGAAGAACTGCGCGGCGCTCATGCCGACCAGCAGGGCGACCTGGTGGCCGATGTCGTCCAACCGCTGCCAGGTCCGGACCGTCGTGGCGGTCGCGCCGACGCCCACCAACTCCTCCAGCAGCCCCCGCGCCGCGACCTCGGTCGCTCGCCCCGGCCGGGTCCATGCCGGTGAGCGCGTCACCCGCCAGCGCCTCCCCCTGGCCGAGAACTCCAGCAGGACCTGCGGCGCCACCCCGTCGGCAGCGTGGTGGGAACGCAGGTCCTTGACCTTGGACCGCTCCCCGGGCACCTGCCCGAACAGGGCAAACCCCAGCGCGTCGAGCAGCGTCGTCTTGCCGCTGCCGGTGTCACCGCAGAGCAGCACCAGGCCGCCGGCGCCGAGCGCGTCAAGGTCGAGCGAGACCCGCTCGGGGAACGCCCCGAACGCCGTGAGCTCCAGCCGGTGCGGGCGCATCAGGCGGCCGCGTCCTCGACCCGGCGGGCATCCTCCAGGGCCTCCCGCACGGTGGCCCGCTCCGCGTCGGTGGCGCCTGACCCTCGCACCCGCAGCAGGAACTCCTCGGCGACCTCGAGGTCGCTACGCCCGCGCGTCAGTGCGCCGTAGGACCCGGTCGACACCTGCGCCCCCGCCGGCTGCCAGTCCAGATGCAACGTGCCCGGGAATCGCCGCCGCAGCGTGGCCATCGCGTCCAGGGGAAGTCGCCCGTCGGTGAGCACGACGCTGACGAGGTCGGTGGTGCGGTCGGCGTAGACCGGGGAGCCGAGCAGCTCCTCCAGGGTGCCCCGCAGCCGGGACAGCCGGTGCGGCGTCGGCGCAGGGATCTCCTCGACGCTCCCCAGCCCGTCGGCGGCCAGCTCCACCAGCCACGAGCTCTTGGCGACGCCGGCCTCGCCAAAGGAGTAGGCCAGTGGCGACCCGCTGTATCGCAGCCCGTCGGCGAGCACCTGCGGCCGGTGCAGGTGCCCGAGCGCGGTGTAGTCCACCCCGTCGAACAGCGCCGCCGGCACGTGCGCCACGCCCCCCACGGCGATGTCGCGCTCGCTCTCGCTCCCCCCGCCACCGGTCACCCAGGCGTGCGCCAGCACGACCGAGCGCGAGCCGCGGCGACGCCGGTCGTCGTGCACGGCCCGCATCGCTCGCCCCAACACGCGGGTGTGCGGCCCCGGTTCGTCGCCGTCCTCCCCGGGCAGCAGGTGGCGCACCGCCGCCGGCTCGAGATAGGGCACCGGATAGACCGCCACCTCGCCGTGGGCGTCGGCGAGCACGACCGGCTCGCCCACCCTGCTCGGGTCGGTGCGGATCTGCACCCGCGGGTCGAGCAACTCTGCCTTGTCGCCCAGCCGGGTGGGGGCGTCGTGGTTGCCGCTCACGACGACCACCGTGACACCGGCGTCGCGGAGCCGGGCCAGCGCCTCGGCGAACAGCTGCAGCGCCTCGACCGGCGGGAGCGCCCGGTCGTGCACGTCGCCGGACAGCAGGACGGCGTCGACGCGCTCGGAGACCACGCTCTCCACCAGATGGTCGACGAATGCCGCCTGGGCCGCGGACAGGTCGTGCCCGTGCAGCGAGCGGCCCAGGTGCCAGTCCGACGTGTGCAGCAGCCGCATGAGAGCGACGCTAGGTGGGGGGTCCGACAACTGTGCCCGCGACGCGCACCCGGCGGGACTCGCGCTGGCGGGCGAGCAGCGCTGCCTCCCCCTCCGGGTAGTCCACCCGCACCAGGGTCAGCCCGTGCGCCGGGGCCACCGTCACCCGCGGGTCGCGGACCCCCCGGCTCAGCACGGCAGCCGGCCAACCGACCGGGCGCCGCCCGTCCCCCACGGCCAGCAGCGCCCCCAGCAGCGCCCGCACCATCGAGTGGCAGAAGGCGTCCGCCTCGGCGTACGTCGTGAGCACAGCCCCCTCCCGCACCGTCTCCAGCCGCCGGAGTCCCCGCACGGTAGTGGCGCCCTCCCGCCGCCGGCAGTACGCCGCGAAGTCGTGGTCGCCGACCAGCGCCCGCGCCGTCGTGGTCATGAGGTCCGCATCCAGGGCGCGCGGCCACGCGACGGTGTCGTGCCGGCGCAGCGGGTCGGGAACGGCATCGGTGGTCCGGTACTCATACGCGCGTCCGGTGGCGGAGAACCGGGCGTCGAAGGCGGGAGGTACGACGGTGAGCGCGCGCACCCGCACGTCCCGGCTCAGCACGCCGTTCAGGGCACGCAGCAGGGGCAGCTCGGGGAGGTCGGCGTGGACCACCTGCCCGGTGGCGTGCACGCCGGCGTCGGTGCGCCCAGCGACGCTCACCGTCACCGCCGGCAGCCTCACTACGGTGGCCAGCGCCTGCTCCAGCTCCGCCTGCACGGTGCGGTGGCCGGGTTGGCGCGCCCAGCCCCGGAAGTCGGTGCCGTCATAGGCGACGTCCAGTCGCACGCGCACGGTGCTGGACGTGCGGCCGGACGAGTGGCTGCAGGTCAGCGATCGCCCTCGGCCTGGGACTCCTCCGTCGCGGCCTCGGCCTGGTTGCCCGCCCCGCTGTCGGCGTCAGCCGTGTCGGGCGTGGCGGGCGTGGCGGGCGTGACGGGAGCGTCGTCCGCGGGTGCGGCGTCGACGGGCACCACGCGCGCGGCCACGTCGCCTGCCGCGTTCTCGGTCGGCTCCACGACAGGCGGGGCGGGCTCCGCGGCCGTCTCACCCTCGGTCTCGGCGTCCACGCCGGCCGCGGTGCTGACCGCCGCCGCCGCGGAGGGGGTGACAGTGGTCTCCGCCGGCGCCCCGGACCCACCACGCCGGACGAAGCGGGTGCCGCGGGCGGCCTCGGCCTCGCCCACTGCCTCCTGAGCCACCGTCAGGGCCTCGACCAGCTCGATGCGCGCCATAGGGGCGTTGTCACCCTTGCGCGGCCCGAGCTTGGTGATGCGGGTGTAGCCGCCCGGACGCTCGGCGAATCCGGGGCCGATCTCGCTGAACAGGCGGTAGACGACGTCCTTGTCGCGGACGGTCGCGAGCACCTGGCGGCGGGCGTGCAGGTCGCCCCGCTTGGCGAAGGTCACCAGCCGCTCGGCCAGCGGTCGCAGCCGCTTGGCCTTGGCCTGGGTGGTCGTGATGCCACCGTGCTCGAACAAGGCCGTCGCGAGGTTGGCGAGCAGCTGCCGCTCGTGCTGGGGGCTGCCGCCGAGGCGGGGCCCCTTGGTAGGCGTGGGCATGACGACGTGCTCCTCGGGCTGGGTGTCGGTCGGGTCGGCGGCACCCGCCGGCCGCGCAGGTGCGGCCGGCGGGATCGGACTGGTGACTGCTAGTACTGCTCGGTCTCCAGGAACGCGGGCTCGTCGGCGGTGAACTCGGGGCCGTACTCGTCGGTGGAGTACGTGTCGACGACGGCGCTGGGGTCGAACCCGGGCGGGCTGTCCTTCAGGTGCAGGCCCATGCCCTGCAGCTTGGCCTTCACCTCGTCGATCGACTTCTGGCCGAAGTTGCGGATGTCGAGCAGATCGGCCTCGCTACGGGAGACCAGCTCACCGACGCTGTTGATCCCCTCGCGGCGCAGGCAGTTGTAGCTGCGCACCGTGAGGTCGAGGTCATCGATGCTCAGGGCCAGGTCGGCGGCGAGCTGCGCGTCGAGCGGGGACGGCCCGATGTCGACGCCCTCGGCCTCGGCGTTGAGCTCCTGGGCCAGGCCGAACAGGCCCACCAGGGTCTTGCCGGCGCTGGCCATCGCGTCCCGGGGGGTGAGCGAGCGCTTGGTCTCCACGTCGACGATGAGCTTGTCGAAGTCGGTGCGCTGCTCGACCCGGGTGGCCTCGACCTTGTAGGTGACCTTCAGCACCGGGCTGTAGATCGAGTCGATGGCGATCCGGCCGATCTCGGCGTTGCCGAGCTGGGCCTGGTTCTGCGGGGCGGAGACGTATCCCCGGCCGCGCTCGACGGTCAGCTCGATCTCGAGCCGACCCTTGTCGTTGAGCGTGGCGAGCCCCAGGTCACCGTTGTGGACCTCCACGCCGGCCGGCGGGGCGATGTCGGCCGCTGTCACCTCGCCAGGGCCCTGCTTGCGCAGATACATCACCGTCGGGCCGTCGTTCTCCGAGGAGACAACGAGCTCCTTGAGGTTGAGGATCAGGTCGGTCACGTCCTCCTTGACGCCCGGCACGGTCTGGAACTCGTGCAGGACCCCCTCGACGCGCAGGCTGGTGACGGCCGCGCCGGGGATGGAGGACAGCAGGGTGCGGCGCAGCGAGTTGCCGAGCGTGTAGCCGAAGCCGGGCTCGAGCGGCTCGATGACGAACCGCGAGCGCCACGGGTCGTCCGTGGGCTCCTCGGTGAGGGTGGGGCGCTGGGCGATGAGCACGGTGTCACTGCCTTTCGACGTACGGCGGACCGGCGACCACTATTTGACGCCGGGCATTGCACTTCCAACTGCTTCGTGCTGCGCACTGCCTTTCGCTACAGCACGTCATGCGGGCTGCGCCCGGGTTACTTGCTGTAGAGCTCGACGATCAGCTGCTCCTGGACCGGGGTGTCGATGACGCCCCGGGCCGGCAGGGAGTGGACCAGCACGCGGAACTGGCTGCTGATGACTTCCATCCATGGTGGGGTCGGCCGACTACCGGCCTCCGCCAGGGCGATCTGGAAGGGGGTCAGTTCGCGGGACTTCTCGCGGATCTCCACGATGTCATTGCTGGCCACCCGATAGCTCGGGATGTCGACCTTGCTGCCGTTGACCAGCACGTGGCCGTGCTTGACGAACTGTCGCGCCATGTCGCGGCTGCGCGCGAGGCCGGCGCGGTAGACGACGTTGTCCAGGCGGCTCTCCAGGATCTGCAGCAGCTCCTCGCCGGTCTTGCCCGCCCGACGATTCGCCTCCTCGTAGTAGCCGCGGAACTGCTTCTCGAGCACGCCGTAGATGCGCGCGCACTTCTGCTTCTCGCGCTTCTGCAGGAGGTACTCGCTGTCCTTGATGCGCCCGCGACCATGCTCACCCGGGGGGTAGGGCCGAATCTCGATCGGGCACTTGGCCGTCTCGCACTTGGCACCCTTGAGGAACAACTTCATCTTCTCCCGACGGCAGCGCTTGCAGTCGGGACCGGTGTATCGCGCCATGTCTTCGTCTTCTCCTGGTCTTCTACGTGTTTCGAGGCGTCAGACGCGACGGCGCTTGGACGGCCGGCAGCCGTTGTGCGGGACGGGGGTGACGTCGCTGATCTGGCCGACCTCGAGCCCGGCGGCCTGGAGCGAACGGATCGCCGTCTCGCGCCCCGAGCCGGGGCCGCGGACGAAGACGTCCACCTTGCGCATCCCGTGCTCCTGGGCCTTGCGAGCGGCGTTCTCCGCGGCCATCTGCGCCGCGAACGGGGTGGACTTGCGCGAGCCCTTGAAGCCGACGTGACCGGAGGAGGCCCACGCGATGACGGCACCCATGGGGTCGGTGATCGTCACGATGGTGTTGTTGAACGTCGACTTGATGTGGGCGTGCCCGTGCGCGACGTTCTTCTTCTCGCGGCGGCGCACCTTCTTGGGTGCGCCGGCCTGCTGGCGGGTGCGGGGCGGCATGTCAACGGCTCCAGGTCATGGGTACGACGCTCATGGGTACGTCGTTCACGGCTACGACGCTCGTCGATAGGACGGTCGTCACTTCTTCGGCTTCTTCTTGCCGGCCACGGTCTTCTTCGGGCCCTTGCGCGTGCGGGCGTTGGTGTGGGTCCGCTGGCCCCGGACCGGCAGCCCGCGACGGTGCCGGATCCCCTGGTAGCACCCGATCTCGATCTTGCGGCGGATGTCCTGGGCGACCTCGCGGCGCAGGTCGCCCTCGACCCGGTAGGTCGTGTCGATCCAGTCGCGGAGCTTCGCGAGCTCGTCGTCGGACAGGTCGCGGCAGCGGGTGTCGGGGCTGACACCCGTCTGCGCGAGGGTCTCTAGGGCCCGGGTGTGGCCGATGCCGAAGATGGCGGTGAGACCGATCTCGATCCGCTTCTCGTTCGGGAGGTCGACGCCGGAGAGTCGTGCCATGCGCGTGGTGCTCCTTCGCTGTCACGGAGGTCTGCACCCGCGCCGTCCCCCCTGCTCGCAGGGGGCCCCGGCCTCCGGCCGGGGGTGCTCCGCTCCCCTGAGGTGCAGGACCGGGTGGCGCAGGTGTCGTGCTGGTGTCGTGCTGGTGTCGTGCTGGTGTCGTGCTGGTGTCGTGTGGGGTGGTGCTAGCCCTGGCGCTGCTTGTGCCGGGGCGTCGCGGAGCAGATGACCATGACCCGACCGTGCCGCCGGATGACGCGGCACTTGTCGCACATGGGCTTCACGCTGGGGGCGACCTTCATGACGTCTCGTGTCCCTCTACTTGTACCGGTAGACGATGCGACCGCGGGTGAGGTCGTAGGGCGACAGCTCCACGACCACACGGTCCTCGGGCAGGATGCGGATGTAGTGCTGGCGCATCTTGCCCGAGATGTGCGCGAGCACCCGGTGGCCGTTCTGCAGCTCCACCCGGAACATCGCGTTCGGCAGCGGCTCGACGACCCTGCCCTCGATCTCGATCGCGCCGTCCTTCTTCGGCATGTCCTCCGCTTCCGTGTCATCGGCTCGCTCCGCACGCGGTGCCCGCGAGACGGTGTGGATGGTGGTCAAACGCCGGGGCTCACGGGCACATCGGGGTGCAGAGCACACGTCGACGACACTCGGAACCTGGTCCGGCCCTCTAGTGTACGACGCCGCCACCGGTGACCGGCGCGTCAGGTGCGCGCCGCGTCGGTGCGCGCGTCCGCACTGAGCCGGGCGCCCAACCCGGCCGCCCCCCCGTCCGCAGCCGTCAGCACCCACGGACCGGTCGGCGTGACCGCCACGGTGTGCTCCCAATGCGCGCCCACGGCGCCGTCGACGGTCACCATCGTCCAGCCGTCGGCCAGCTCCACCACCTCCGGGTCACCCAGGGTGACCATCGGCTCGACCGCGAGCACGTGCCCGGCCACCAGCGTCAGCCGGCCGCCGCGCTGCCCTCCCGAGTTGTGCACGTCGGGGGGCTGGTGCATCTCGGTGCCGATCCCGTGCCCGGTGTAGTCGGCCAGCAGGCCGTACCCGTGCTCGCGCACCACCCCCTCCACAGCCACCCCCACCGCGTCGAGCCGGGCGCCGGCGACCGCCGCCCGCAGCCCGGCCCACAGCGCCTCCTCGGTCACCCGGCAGAGCTCCAGCAGGGCTGGGGCCACCTCGCCGACCGGCACGGTGACCGCGGCGTCTGCGTGCCAGCCGGAGAGCACGGCGCCGCAATCGATCGAGACGAGCGACCCCTCGCGCAGCACCCGGTCGCCGCGCGGGATGCCGTGGATGACCTCGGCGTCGACGGACACGCAGGTGGAGGCCGGGAACCCGCCGTAACCGAGGAAGCTCGGCAGCGCACCGGCCGCGCCGATCCGCTCGGCAGCGACCGCGTCCAGCTCCCCCGTCGTGACACCGGGGGCGACGGCCGCGACGACGGCACGCAGGGCGTCGGCCACCACGAGGCCGGCGCTGCGCATCAACCGGACCTGGTCCGGGGTCTTGCGCTGGGGACGACGGGACACGACGAGGCCTGGACGAGGGTCAGGACGCGGCGTCGGTGCCGAACCGGCGCAGGGCCTCCAGCGCCCGCTCGGTCACGTCGTCCACCGGTCCCATGGCGTCGATGCCAACGAGCAGCCCCCGAGCGGCGTAGAACGAGACGAGCGGCGCGGTCTGGGCGTAGTAGACCTCCAGCCGGTGCCGCACGGTCTCGGCCTGGTCGTCGTCGCGCTGGAACAGCTCGCCGCCGTCGTGGTCACAGACCCCGTCGTGCGCCGGCGGATCGAAGTCGACGTGCCACACGGTCCCGCAGGTGCGACAGGTACGCCGGCCGGACAGCCGGCGGACCACCTCGTCGTCGTCGACGACCAGCTCCAGGACGACGTCGAGCTTGGTCTCCTGCACCTCGCGCAGGATGTCGTCGAGCTGCTCGGCCTGCGGCACCGTGCGCGGAAAGCCGTCGAGCAGGAACCCGTGCCGGGCGTCGTCCTGAGCCAGCCGGTCGCGGACCATCGCGATGGTCACGTCATCGGGGACGAGGTCTCCCTTGTCCATGTAGGTCTTCGCCAGCACGCCGAGATCGGTGCCCTCGGAGACGTTGCTGCGGAAGATGTCGCCCGTGGAGATCTTGGGGATTGTCTGCGAGGCCGCGACGTACTGCGCCTGCGTCCCCTTGCCCGCTCCGGGTGGCCCGACCAGGACGAGGCGCACTAGCGGAGGAAGCCCTCGTAGTTGCGCTGCTGCAGCTGGCTCTCGATCTGCTTCACCGTCTCCAGGCCGACTCCCACCATGATCAGCACGCTGGTGCCGGCGAAGGGGAACTGCTGGCCCTTGGTGAGGCCGAGCAGCAGCAGCGGGAGGACCGTGATCAGGCCGAGGAAGATGGAGCCCGGCAACGTGATGCGCGACAGCACCCGGTCGAGGTACTCGGCGGTGGGGCGTCCCGGCCGGATGCCGGGGATGAACCCGCCGTACTTCTTCATGTTGTCGCTGACCTCCACCGGGTTGAAGGTGATGGCCACGTAGAAGTACGTGAAGAACATGATCAGGGCGAAGTAGGTGACCAGGTAGAGTGGATGGTCGCCGCGGGAGAGGAAGCGTGTCTCGAAGTTCTGGAAGGTGGTGTTCTGCCAGACCTGGGCGAGCAACTGCGGCAACTGGAGCAGCGAGCTGGCGAAGATCACCGGGATGACGCCGGCCTGGTTCACCTTGAGCGGGATGTAGGTCGAGGTCCCGCCGTACATGCGGCGCCCGATCATGCGCTTGGCGTATTGCACCGGGATGCGGCGCTGGGCCTGCTCGATGAACACCACGAAGACCACGATCGCCAGGCCCAGCAGGATCACCAGGCTGAAGACGACGCCGCCGGCGGCCTGCAGGATGCGGGTGCCCTGGCTGGGGAGCTGGGCGGCGATCGAGGTGAAGATCAGCAGCGACATGCCGTTGCCGACACCCTTGCTGGTGATCAGCTCGCCCAGCCACATGATGACCGAGGTGCCGGCGGTCAGCGTGATGACCAGCACGGCGGTATCTAAGGCCCCGCTGTTGGGGATGATCGCCTGTTGGCAGCTGGGGAACAGCCGGCTGGCACCGCCGGCGCCGGTGCGCCCGAGCGCCACGATGCCGCTGGACTGCAGGACCGCCAGCGCGATGGTGAGGTAGCGGGTGTACTGCGTGAGCTTGGCCTCGCCGGGTGTGCCTTCCTTCTTCAGCGTCTCCAGGCGGGGGATGACCACGACCAGCAGCTGGATGATGATCGAGCTGGTGATGTAGGGCATGATCCCGAGCGCGAAGACCGCGAGCTGCAGCAGCGCCCCACCGCTGAACAGGTTGACCAGGCTGTAGATGTTCTGGCTGGAGCCGGTGCTGGCCTGGTTGAGGCAGCTGTGGATCGCCTGCGTCGACACGCCGGGGCCGGGGAGCACGCTGCCCACCCGGAAGACGACGATGATGCCGAGGGTGAACAGCAGCTTCTCGCGGAGGTCCGGCGTCTTGAACGCCCTCCCGAAGGCGCTGAGCACCTGGTCCTCCTGGGGTGTGTGACGGGACGACCGGGCGGCACCGCCGGACGATGGACTGTAACCCACGACGGCCGGCGCCCCGATCGGGGAGCCGGCCGCGCACCGGAAGGGTGCCCGCGTGCCGTCAGCGCTCGGAGGCGGTGCCCCCGGCAGCGGTGATCTTCGCCCGCGCGGAGCTGGAGAACGCGTCGGCGCGCAGCTGCACGGCGGCGCCGATCTCGCCGTCGCCGAGCACCTTCACGAGCTGGTTGTCCCGCACCGCCCCTCGCGCGATGAGGTCCTCGACACCGATGCGGCCGCCCTCGGGGAACAGGGCGGCGATGCGATCGAGGTTGACCACCTGGTACTCGACCCGGAAGCGGTTGGTGAAGCCCTTGAGCTTGGGCAGTCGCATGTGCAGCGGCATCTGCCCGCCCTCGAACGACGCCGGCACGTTCTTGCGGGCGCCGGTGCCCTTGGTGCCGCGTCCCGCGGTCTTGCCCTTGCTGCCCTCGCCGCGCCCCACCCGGGCCTTGGCGGTCTTGGCACCGGGCGCGGGGCGCAGGTGGTGCGGCTTGAGTTGGCCGGCCTTCGGCGGCATTTCAGTCCACCTCCTTGACGGACACCAGGTGGGTGACCGTGTGGACCATCCCGCGGATCTCGGGACGGTCCTCCTTGACGACGGTGTCATGCAGGCGCTTGAGGCCCAGCGAGCGCAGCGTCTCACGCTGGCTGTGCGTGCCGCCGATGCCCGACTTCTCCTGGGTGACCTTGAGTCGGGGCATCAGACGGCACCCGCCCGGGCCCGGAGCATCGCCGCGGGGGCGACCTCCTCCAGCGACAGGCCGCGCTTGGCCGCGATCTCCTCGGGCCGGACCAGGCCCTGCAATGCCGCCACGGTCGCGTGCACGATGTTGATCGGGTTGGAGGAGCCCAGCGACTTGGACAGGATGTCCTGGATCCCGGCGCATTCCAGCACCGCGCGCACCGGGCCGCCGGCGATGACGCCGGTGCCGGGACTCGCCGGCTTGAGCAGGACCACGCCGGCGGCCGCCTCGCCCTGGATCGGGTGCGGGATGGTGTTGGCGATCCGCGGCACCTTGAAGAAGTGCTTCTTGGCCTCCTCGACGCCCTTGGCGATCGCGGCGGGCACCTCCTTGGCCTTGCCGTAGCCAACGCCGACGGTGCCGTCGCCGTCGCCGTCGCCGACGATGACCAACGCCGTGAAGCTGAAGCGCCGGCCACCCTTGACGACCTTCGCGACCCGGTTGATGGCGACCACGCGCTCGACGTAGGCGCTCTTCTCCGCCGGGCCGCCCCTGGCGTTGTCGCGGCCGCGGCGGTCCCCGCCGCCGGCCCCGCGTCGCTGAGGACCAGGCATCAGACGTCCCTCTCGTTGCTGTCGGTGGCGCCGTCGCTGTGCTGCGGCCGCCGGGTAGGTCGGGTAGGTCGGGTAGCTGTCGTCATCAGAAATCCAACCCGCCCGCGCGGGCGGCGTCGGCCAGGGCCGCGATGCGGCCGTGGTAGGAGAAGCCGCCGCGGTCGAACACGACGGCGCCGATCCCGGCCGCCCTGGCCCGCTCGGCGACCAGTCGGCCAACCGCGGCGGCCCGTGCCGTCTTGTCGCCGGCAGCGGCATCGCCCCGCAGGCTGGCATCCAGGGTGCTGGCGCTGGCAAGCGTATGGCCGAGGGCGTCGTCGACGACCTGAACGAAGATGTGCCGGCTGGACCTGGTGACAACCAAGCGCGGCCGCATGGCGGTGCCAGTGACCCGCTTGCGCACCCGGAAGTGCCGGCGGGCACGCGACGTACGACGGGTCGCGGAGACTCCGGCGCCCTTGCGGGCCTTCTTGGTGACCCCGGTGGTGGTGCTGCCTCGTGTCATCTCTACTTGCCCGTCTTCCCGGCCTTGCGGCGCACGACTTCGCCTTGGTAGCGCACGCCCTTGCCCTTGTACGGGTCTGGCTTACGCAGCTTGCGGATCTTGGCCGCCGTTTCGCCGACCAGCTGCTTGTCGATCCCCTTGACCACGAACCGCGTCGGGGCCTGCACCTCGAAGCTCACCCCGTCGGGCGGGGTGACCGTCACGGCGTGGCTGAAGCCCAGCGCGAACTCCAGCTGGCTGCCCTTGGCAGCCACCCGGTAGCCCGTTCCGACGATCTCCATGGTCTTCTCGTAACCGGTCGTGACACCGACGACCATGTTGGCCACCAGCGTGCGGGTGAGTCCGTGCAGCGACTTGGACAGCCGCTCGTCGTCGGGACGGGCGACCAGCAGCTGCCCGTCCTCCTGCACGACGGTGATGGGCTCGCTGACCCGGTGCGAGAGGGTGCCCTTGGGGCCCTTCACCGTCACCAGCTGGTCGGCGATGCTGATGTCCACGCCCCCGGGCACGGGGACGGGGAGCCTGCCGATGCGTGACATGCCTTCTCCTCCTTTGTCCTCGTGTCGGTTAGAAGACGTAGGCGAGGACTTCCCCGCCCACCCCTCGCTTGTTGGCCTGCCGGTCGGTGAGCAGCCCCGTCGACGTCGAGATGATCGCCACCCCGAGCCCCCCCAGCACGCGCGGCAACCCGCCGGCCTTGGCGTAGACGCGCAGGCCCGGCTTGCTGATCCGACGCACGCCGGCGATCGAGCGCTCCCGGTTGGGGCCGTACTTGAGGCTGACCTCGAGTTCCCGTCCCACCGTCGCGTCGCGCACCGCCCAACCGGCGATGTAGCCCTCCTGCTGGAGGATCTCCGCGATGTGGGTCTTGATCTTGCTCGAGGGCATGCTCACGGTGTCGTGGTAGGCCTGGTTGGCGTTGCGGATGCGGGTCAGCATGTCCGCGATCGGGTCGGTCATCGTCATGGCGTCCGGTGGCGCCTCTCTCCGCTGGTCCCCTGCTTGCGCAGGGCCTCGGCGGTCAACGGTGCGGGATGGATGGGTGTCGGGCACGTCGTCGTTCGGGACTGTCGGTGCTGGTCGGTCAGCTCTCCCGGAAGGGAAAGCCGAGGGCCCGCAGCAACGCCCGACCCTGGTCGTTGGTAGTCGCCGAGGTGACGACGGTGATGTCCATGCCGCGGACCCGGTCGATCCGGTCTTGGTCGATCTCGTGGAACACCGACTGCTCGGACAGGCCGAACGTGTAATTGCCGCGACCGTCGAACTGACGGGGGGACAGGCCGCGGAAGTCACGAATGCGGGGCAATGCGACCGACACCAGCCGGTCCAGGAACTCCCACATGCGGTCGCCGCGCAGCGTCGCGTAGCAGCCGATGGGCATTCCCTCGCGCAGCTTGAACTGCGCGATGGACAGCCGGGCCCGTGCCAGCGCCGGCTTCTGGCCGGTGATGGCGGTGAGATCGTGGATGGCGCCGTCGATGAGTTTCGAGTCGCGGGCGGCCTCCCCGACCCCCATGTTGACCACGACCTTGGTCGGCGCGGGGATCTGCATGGGGTTGCCGAAACCGAACTGCTCGCGCAGCTCCGGCACGATCGCCTCGCGGTAGCGCTGCTTCATCCGCGGCACCGGCCGGGCGAAGCCGGCCGCCACGGGAGCCTCGGGCGTGGTGGTGGTCATCGTCGTCCCCTACAGCTCGGTGCCGGTGCGGCGGGAGATACGCACGGTGCGGCCGTCGTCGTTGCGCTTGTGGCCGACGCGGGTGGGCCGGCCGTCGGAGGGATCCACGACCATCACGTTGCTCACGTGCACGGGGGCCTCCTGCGTGACGATCCCGCCCGACTGCGCGCCCCGCTGGCTGGTGGACACCCGGGTGTGCTTCTTGATGCGGTTGACGCCCTCGACGAGGACGCGCTCCGCCGCCGGATAGGCCTGGATGACCTTGCCCTTGAGCCCACGGTCCTTGCCGGTGATGACCTGGACCGTGTCGCCCTTCTTGACCTGCAGCGGCGGCGGCTTGCGCGCCGTACGCGACGAGTCGATCTTCTTGGCTGGCATCACAGCACCTCCGGAGCCAATGAGATGATCTTCATGAACCGCTTGTCCCGGAGCTCCCGGCCGACCGGGCCGAAGATGCGGGTCCCGCGGGGGTCCCCGCCATCCTTGATCAGCACAGCGGCGTTCTCGTCGAACTTGATGTAGGAGCCGTCCGCCCGGCGCCGCTCCTTGGTGGTGCGCACGACGACGGCCTTGACGACCTCGCCGCGCTTGACGCCCGCGGCCGGGATGGCGTCCTTGACGGTCGCCACGATCACGTCACCGATGCGGGCATAACGACGGCCGGAGCCGCCGAGCACCCGGATGCACAACAGCTCCTTGGCACCGGTGTTGTCGGCGACGCGCAGCCGCGACTCCTGCTGTATCACAACTCTGAACCTTCCTGGATACGCCGCCGCACGGCGACTGCCTTACCGAACACAAGGAATGCCTCGTGCCTCGGGATTCCTCGTGTTATTTCGCCCGCTCCAGGACCTCGACGAGACGCCAGCGCTTGGTCGCCGACAACGGGCGGGTTTCCATCAGCAGCACCCGGTCGCCGACGGAAGCCGTGCCGGCCCCGTCGTGCGCCTTGAGCTTGTTGGTGCGGCGGATGGTCTTGGCGTACCGCGGGTGGCGCACCCTGTCCTCGACCTCGACGACGAGCGTCTTTTCCATCTTGGTGGACACGACGTAGCCCTCGCGGGTCTTGCGCGCGCCCCGTCCATCGCCCGCGTCCTCCGCCGCAGGGGCAGTGCCCGGTGCCACCCCATCGGTGGTGGTCTCGCTCATGACGCCTCGACTCCTGTTGCGGTGCCGGCGGCGACCGGCTCCTCGACGTAGGTGATCCCCAGCTCGCGCTCACGCATCACCGTGTAGATGCGGGCGATCCCGCGGCGCACGGTGCGCAGCCGCGCGTTGTTGTCCAGCTGGCCGGTGGCCACCTGGAAGCGCAGGTTGAACAGCTCCTCCTTGGCCTCGCGCAGGCGGCTCAGCAGCTCCTCGTCGGAGGCGGAGCGCAGCTCCTGCGCGTCGGTGGCGGCAGCGGTCGCCATGTCATGCACCTCCGGCCTGGGACTCGCGGGTCACGAACTTGCACTTCATCGGCAGCTTGTGCATCGCGCGACGCATGGCCTCGGCGGCGATCGGCTCCGGTACGCCGGACAGCTCGAACATCACGCGGCCCGGCTTGACGTTGGCCACCCACCACTCCGGCGAGCCCTTGCCGGAACCCATCCGGGTCTCGGCCGGCTTCTTGGTCAGTGGACGGTCCGGGTAGATGTTGATCCAGACCTTGCCGCCGCGCTTGATGTGGCGGGTCATCGCGATCCGGGCCGACTCGATCTGCCGGTTGGTGACGTAGGCGGGAGTGAGGCACTGGATGCCGAAGTCGCCAAAGGCCAGCGCGGTGCCGCCCTTGGCTGCCCCACGTCGGGTGGGGTGGTGCTGCTTGCGGTGCGCGACCTTGCGGGGGATCAGCATGGCCTCAGTCCTCTGCGCTCGGGATGGGGGTCTCGGGCGGCTCGCCGTTCTCGCTGCGATGCACGGCCTGCTCCTCGCTCGCGGCCCGCTCGGCGAGGCGGTCGTCATCGGGACGGGGGTCCATGCCGCCGTGCTCGTGACGATCCCGCCCGGCGCGGCTCGGGTCGTAGGTCGTGCCGCTACCGCTCTCCAGCGAGTCGACCTCATCGGGGGCGACGGCCGGCACGTCGGCCACGTCCGGTGTGCGCTGGATCGGGTCATCGGCCAGCACGGCCGGAGCGGTGTCCAGCACCTCATCGCCGTCGACCTGCGGGTTGGCGACGCGGTCGGCCCGGGAGGGACCGCCCGACGCGGCAGCACGGCCGGCCTCGGTGCTGGTGCCCGTGGTCCCCTGCGAGCCGGAGCGGGGACCGCGGCGCGGGCTGCGCTCGCGGCGCTGGGCGTCGACCGCCGCGGCCAGCGCCTCGCGCTCGGCGCGGCTGGCCACAACGTCGCCCTTGTAGATCCAGACCTTAACGCCGATGCGGCCGAAGGTGGTCTTGGCTTCGTACAGGCCGTAGTCGATGTCGGCACGCAACGTGTGCAGGGGCACCCGGCCCTCGCGGTAGAACTCCGAGCGGCTCATCTCGGCGCCGCCAAGACGGCCCGAGCACTGCACGCGGATGCCCTTGACGGCGCTGTTCTTCATCGCCGACTGCATCGACTTGCGCATGGCGCGACGGAAGCTGACCCGGCTCGACAGCTGCTCGGCCACCCCCTGGGCGACGAGCTGCGCGTCGGACTCGGGGTTCTTCACCTCGAGGATGTTCAGCTGGACCTGCTTGCCGGTGAGCTTCTCCAGGTCGCCGCGGATGCGGTCGGCCTCGGCGCCGCGGCGGCCGATGACGATGCCGGGGCGGGCCGTGTGGATGTCGACGCGGACCCGGTCCCGGGTGCGCTCGATCTCCACCTTGGCGATCCCGGCCCGCTCCATGCCCTTGGTCATGAGCTTGCGGATCTTGACGTCCTCACCGACGTAGTCGGCGTAGGACTTGTCGGCGTACCACCGGCTCTTCCAGTCCGTGGTCACTCCGAGCCGGAACCCGTTGGGGTTGACCTTCTGACCCACTACCGGGCCCCTTCCTCGCGCGGGCGGCTTTCGACGACCACCGTGATGTGGGACGTGCGCTTGCGGATGCGGTAGGCCCGGCCTTGGGCCCGCGGGCGGAACCGCTTGAGGGTCGGACCCTCGTCGACGTAGGCCTCGGCGACCCACAGGTCGTCGGCCCGCAGCTGCTCGTTGTGGACGGCGTTCGCGACGGCGCTGGCGAGCACCTTGCCGACGACCTCGCTCGCGGCCTGCGGGGCGAACGTGAGCACGGTGGTCGCCTCGGCCGCTGGCATGCCGCGGACGAGGTCGACCACGCGGCGCGCCTTCATCGGCGTGACACGCACGTAACGCGCCCTCGCCTGCGCGCCCGGCAGGCCGCTCTTGGTCTCCATGGTCCGTTCCTTAGGTCGATGCGGGTGGTGCGGGTACGGCGGGGCCGTGCGGGTCGGCCGGTCAGCCGCGGCGCGAGCGCCGATCGTCCTTGATGTGGCCGCGGAAGGTCCGCGTCGGGGCGAACTCGCCGAGCTTGTGGCCGACCATGCCCTCGGTGACGAAGACCGGGACGTGCTTGCGGCCGTCGTGCACGGCCATGGTGTGGCCGAGCATGTCCGGGATGATCGTCGAGCGGCGTGACCACGTCTTGATCACGTTCTTGGTGCCCTTGTCGTTCTGCGCGTCCACCTTCCTCAGGAGGTGGTCGTCGACGAAGGGTCCCTTCTTCAGGCTACGGGGCATCGGTGCGGTCCTTGTCCATTAGGCGTCAGGTCGGCGGGGCTCATCGCTTGCCGCGTCGGCTGCGGCGACGCCGCACGATCAGGTCGTCGCTCGCCTTGTTCTTCTGGCGGGTGCGGCCCTCCTTGCGGCCGGCCGGGTTGGTCGGGTGGCGCCCACCGGACGTCTTGCCCTCGCCACCACCGTGCGGGTGGTCCACCGGGTTCATCGCGACACCGCGCACGCTCGGGCGGACGCCCTTCCAGCGCATGCGGCCGGCCTTGCCCCAGTTGATGCCGGACTGCTCGGCGTTGCCGACCTCGCCGATCGCGGCTCGGCAGCGCACGTCCACGTTGCGGATCTCACCGCTGGGCATCCGCAGCAGGGCATAGGGGCCCTCCTTGGCGACGAGCTGCACGCTCGTCCCCGCGGAGCGGGCGATCTTGGCGCCACCACCCGGCCGCATCTCGATGGCATGCACGACGGTGCCGACCGGGATGTTGCGCAGCGGCAGGCAATTGCCGGGACGGATGTCGGCTTCCGGGCCACTCTCGATCCGGTCGCCCTGCGCCACCCGCGTGGGGCACAGGATGTAGCGCTTCTCGCCGTCGGCGTAGTGCAGAAGGGCGATCCGAGCCGTGCGGTTGGGGTCGTACTCGATGTGGGCGACGACAGCGGGGACGCCGTCCTTGTCGTGCCGCCGGAAGTCGATCAGCCGGTAGGCGCGCTTGTGCCCCCCGCCCTGGTGCCGGGTGGTGATGCGGCCGTAGGAGTTGCGGCCACCCGTGCGGTGCACGGGGCGCACCAGCGACTTCTCCGGGGTGCTGCGAGTGATCTCGGCGAAGTCGGCGACGCTCGCGCCGCGACGACCCGGGGTTGTCGGCTTGTACTTGCGCAGGGGCATGGGGGTTCTCCTCTACCGATCCGTGCGGTCCCGGACGCCGTCAGGCGCCCGGGCCCCCGAAGATCTCGATGCGGTCGCCGGGAGACAGCGAGACGACGGCCCGCTTGGTGTCCTTGCGCTGGCCGAAGCCGCCACGGGTGCGCTTGCGCTTGCCGGGGCGGTTGAGCGTGTTGACACCGAGCACCCGGACGCCGAAGACCTGCTCGACGGCAATCTTGATCTGGGTCTTGTTGGCGTCGGGCGCGACGATGAACGTGTACTTGTTCTCGTCGAGCAGGCCATAGCTCTTCTCCGAGATGACCGGAGCCAGGATCACGTCCCGGTGGTCGGGGATCACTGCCCCTCCAGCTCGTCACCGGTGGCCTTGGCGGCCTCGGTGTCGGTGGCGGTGCCGTCGGCCTCGCGCTCGAAGGTGTCCTCCACCTCGAGGTCGCTGCTGGTCTGCTCGGCCACCTCCTTCGCGAACTCGTCGTCGCTGACGCCGGCTCCGGCCGCAGTGGTCTCGCCGCTGCCGTCGGCCGGGGTGCTGTCACTGCTGGTCACGGTGGGTCCTCCGAGGGTGTCAACGGCGTCGGCGAGGTCGGTCACGATGGGCTCGCCGGCCTGGACGTCGCCGCTGTCCGCGACGGCCGCGTGCCCCTTGCCGGTGGGCGGCCCGGCGAGGAAGGCCGCGAGCGCTCCCTCCGTGAACACCACATCGTTCGCGACGAGCACGTCGTAGGTGTTGAGCTGCCCGGGCGCGATGAGGTGCACCGCTGCGGCATTGCGCAGGCTCTTCCATGTCAGTGTGTCGTGGCGGTCGGCCACGACGAGCACGCTGCGGGCGGCACTGACACCGATCAAGGCAGCCACAGCAGCCTTGGTCGATGGCGTCTGGCCGGTCACCAGCGACTGCACGACGTGCACGCGGCCGCCACGCGCCCGGTCCGATAGCGCACACCGCAGGGCGGCAGCCTTCATCTTCTTCGGGGTCTTCTGCTCGTAGTCACGCGGCACCGGGCCGTGCACGGTGCCACCCCCCACGAACTGAGGCGCGCGGGTCGAGCCCTGCCGGGCCCGGCCGGTGCCCTTCTGACGGTAGGGCTTCTTGCCGCCGCCACGGACCTCGCCCCGCGTCTTGGCCTTGTGAGTGCCCTGGCGGGCCGCGGCCAGCTGCGCGACGACCACCTGGTGGATCAGGGGGACGTTGATCGCGACGTCGAAGATGCCGGCAGGCAGCTCGACGGTGCCGGCCTCGCCACCGTCGGCAGTCCGGACGGGGAGCACCAGCATGCTCGTGGCGCTGGTCATGTCATCCACCCCTCACGACGCCGCCGCGGCCCAGGGGGGCCTTCACGGCGGTGCGGACGAGCACGAGACCTCCGACGGGGCCGGGAACGGCGCCCTTGACGAGCAGCAGGCCCTTCTCGGCGTCGACGGCGTGGACGGTGAGCCCCAGGGTGGTGGTGCGGTCATGGCCCATGCGGCCGGCCATCCGGGTGCCTCTGAAGACGCGGGCCGGCGTGGCGCAGGCGCCGACGGAGCCCGGGGAGCGGTGCACCTTCTCCACGCCGTGGCTGGCCGGCTTGCCGTGGAAACCGTGGCGCTTCATCACACCGGCGTACCCCTTGCCCTTGCTGGTCCCGACGACATCGACGAGCGCGCCGGCGGCGAACACCTCGGCCGTGACCTCCTGGCCGACCGTGTGCTCGGCGGCGTCGGGCGTGCGCACCTCGGCAAGGTGGCGGCGGGGCGGGGTGCCAGCCTTGGCGAAGTGGCCCTTCGCTGGGCGGTTGACGCGACGCGGGTCGATGTCACCGAAGGCGATCTGCACGGCGGCGTACCCGTCCGTCTCGGCGGTGCGGATCTGCGTGACGACGCATGGTCCTGCCTTGACGACGGTCACGGGCACCATGCGGCGTTGCGCGTCGAACACCTGCGTCATCCCGAGCTTCTCGCCCAGGACGGCCTTCACGGGCTGCTGTGGCACGGCGGTCGTCCTCCTCTCGTTCGCGATGGCCGGGGATCAGAGCTTGATGGAGATGTCGACGCCGGCCGGAAGGTCCAGGCGCATGAGCGAGTCGACGGTCTTGGGGGTCGGGTCGAGGATGTCGATCAACCGCTTGTGCGTGCGCATCTCAAAGTGCTCGCGGCTGTCCTTGTACTTGTGCGGCGAGCGGATGACGCAGTAGACGTTCTTCTCCGTCGGCAGCGGGACGGGGCCGGCAACGGAGGCGCCCGTGCGGGTCACCGTGTCCACGATCTTGCGCGCCGAGCTGTCGATGACCTCGTGGTCGTAGGCCTTCAGTCGAATGCGGATCCGCTGCGCTGCCATGGGTGTCCCGTCCTGTCCGTCGTCTGCTGGGTGAGCCGGTCCACCCTCGACGGCGACCGGCCCGTCGATCCGGGACGGCCGCCGTCAAGGCTGGGTGCTACTTGAGGATCTTGGTGACTCGACCGGCGCCGACGGTCCGGCTGCCCTCGCGGATGGCGAAGCGCAGGCCTTCCTCCATGGCGATCGGCTGGATCAGCACGACCGACATCTCGACGTTGTCGCCCGGCATGACCATCTCGGTGCCCTCGGGGAGGGTAACGACGCCGGTCACGTCGGTGGTGCGGAAGTAGAACTGCGGGCGGTAGTTGTTGAAGAACGGCGTGTGGCGACCGCCCTCGTCCTTGCTGAGGATGTAGACGTTCGCCTCGAACTCGGTGTGCGGGGTCGTCGTGCCAGGCTTGACCACGACCTGCCCGCGCTCGACATCCTCGCGCTTGATGCCGCGCAGGAGCAGCCCGACGTTGTCGCCGGCACGCCCCTGGTCCAGCAGCTTGCGGAACATCTCGACGCCGGTCACCGTGGTGGTCTGCGTCTTCTCCTTGATGCCGACGATCTCGATCGTCTCGTTCACATTGATGATGCCGCGCTCGACGCGGCCGGTGACGACCGTGCCTCGGCCGGTGATCGTGAAGACGTCCTCGATCGGCATGAGGAAGGGCTTCTCGGTGTCCCGCTCGGGCTGCGGGATGGAGGAGTCGACCGCCGCCATGAGCTCGAGCAGCTTGTCGCTCCACTCCTTGTCGCCCTCGAGCGCCTTCAGCGCCGACACGCGGATGACGGGGAGATCGTCGCCGGGGAACTCGTAGGCGGACAGCAGCTCGCGGACCTCGAGCTCGACGAGCTCCAGGATCTCCTCGTCGTCCACCATGTCGGCCTTGTTCAGCGCGACGACGATGTAGGGGACACCCACCTGACGGGCCAGGAGCACGTGCTCCTTGGTCTGGGGCATCGGGCCGTCGGTGGCGGCGACGACCAGGATCGCGCCGTCCATCTGGGCCGCGCCAGTGATCATATTCTTGATGTAGTCGGCGTGGCCGGGGCAGTCGACGTGCGCGTAGTGCCGCGTGTCGGTCTGGTACTCGATGTGGGCGATCGAGATCGTGATGCCGCGCGCCTTCTCCTCGGGGGCCTTGTCGATCGAGTCGAAGGGCATCAGGGGATTGAGGTCGGGGTGCGCGTCGTGCAGCACCTTGGAGATCGCCGCCGTCAGCGTCGTCTTGCCGTGGTCGATGTGACCGATGGTGCCGATGTTGACGTGCGGCTTGGTCCGCTCGAACTTGGCCTTCGCCACTGCTGTGCCTTCCTGGGTGGGTGCTGATGCCGGGACGTGTACGGGTGGTGGTCTGGCTGAAGCGCTACTCGCCGCTCTGCTTCGCGATGATCTCCTTGGCCACGTTCGCCGGGACCTCGGCGTAGGAGTCGAACTGCATGGAGTAGCTCGCCCGGCCCTGGGTGCGGCCGCGCAGGTCGCCGACGTAGCCGAACATCTCCGACAGCGGCACGAGGGCGCGGACGACGCGGAGATGCCCGCGCTCCTCCATCGCCTGGATCATGCCGCGCCGGCTGTTGAGGTCGCCGATGACGTCGCCCATGTTTTCCTCAGGAGTGCTGACCTCGACGGCCATCATCGGCTCCATCAGCGCGGGGTCCGCCTTGCGGGCCGCCTCCTTGATCGCCATCGAGCCGGCGATCTTGAAAGCCATCTCGGACGAGTCGACGTCGTGGTAGCTGCCGTCGGTGAGCGTCATGCGAACGTCGACCAGCGGATAGCCGGCGAGGATGCCGAACTGCAGGGCCTCCTCGGCGCCGGCCTGCACCGCCGGGATGTACTCCTTGGGGATCTTGCCGCCGGTGATGGCGTTGACGAACTCGAAGCCACCGCCCTCCGAGTCGTTAGGCTCGACGCTGATCACGACGTGGCCGTACTGCCCGCGGCCGCCGGACTGCTTGGCGTACTTGAGACTGTGCTTCTCGACCTTGCGGCGCAGCTTCTCGCGGTAGGCGACCTGCGGCTTGCCGACCGTGGCCTCGACGCCGAACTCACGGCGCATCCGGTCGACCAACACCTCCAGGTGCAGCTCGCCCATGCCCGAGATGATCGTCTGGCCGGACTCCTCGTCGGTCTGCACGACGAAGGTCGGGTCCTCCTCGGCGAGTCGCTGGATGGCGGTGCCGAGCTTCTGCTGGTCGACCTTGGTCTTGGGCTCGATGGCGACACTGATGACCGGGGCGGGGAAGGTCATCGACTCCAGCACGACCGGCTTGTCGGAGTCCGACAATGTGTCGCCGGTGGTGGTCTGCTTCAGGCCGATGACGGCGCAGATGTCGCCGGCGCCGACAGCCTCGATGTCCTCGCGCTTGTTGGCGTGCATCTGCAGCAGCCGGCCGACCTTCTCCTTGCGGTCCTTGGTGCTGTTGAGCACCTGGTCGCCGCTCTTGAGCGAGCCGGAGTAGACCCTGATGTAGGTCAGCCGCCCCATGTGGGGATCGGTCTGGATCTTGAAGGCGAGCGCCGAGAAGGGAGCGCTGTCGTCGGGAAGACGCTCGACGACGACGTTCTCGTCCTTCATCGAGTGGCCCTGGATCGCACCGACATCGAGCGGGCTGGGCAGGAAGTCGATGACGGCGTCGAGCATCGGCTGCACGCCCTTGTTCTTGAACGCCGACCCGGTCAGCACAGCGGTGACGGTGCGCTCGGTGGTGCTGCCGAGAACCGCCCGACGGATGGCCGCCTTGATCTGCGCCTGGGACAGGTCGGTGCCCTCGAGATAGGCCTCCATGACCTCGTCGTCCACCTCGCCCAGGGTCTCGATCAGTCGCTCGCGCCACTCCGCGGCCTGGTCCGCGAGCTCAGCCGGGATGGGGACGATGTCGTACGACGCGCCCTTGTCCTCGTTGGTCCACAGCAGGCCCTTCATCTGGACCAGGTCGATGACACCGACGAAATCGCCCTCGCTGCCCCAGGGCAGCTGGATGACCAGCGGCACCGCGCCGAGGCGCGAGACGATCATGTCGACGGTGCGGTAGAAGTCGGCACCGGTGCGGTCCATCTTGTTGATGAAGCAGATGCGCGGCACGCTGTACTTGTCGGCCTGGCGCCAGACGTTCTCCGTCTGGGGCTCCACGCCGGCGACGCTGTCATAAACCGCCACGGCACCGTCGAGCACCCGCAGGCTGCGCTCTACCTCCACGGTGAAGTCCACGTGACCGGGGGTGTCGATGATGTTGATGCGGTGATCAGCCCAGGCGCAGGTCGTCGCGGCGGACGTGATGGTGATGCCGCGCTCCTGCTCCTGCGGCATCCAGTCCATCGTGGCCCCGCCGTCGTGGACCTCGCCGATCTTGTAGTTGACGCCCGTATAGAAGAGGATCCGCTCGGTCGTCGTGGTCTTGCCGGCGTCGATGTGCGCCATGATCCCGATGTTGCGGGTGCGCTCGAGGGGGTAGTCGAAGCTCGCCATGGTGTCCTCCTCTACCAGCGGTAGTGGGCGAAGGCCTTGTTGGACTCGGCCATCTTGTGGGTGTCCTCGCGCTTCTTCACGGCCGCGCCGAGGCCGTTGCTGGCGTCGAGCAGCTCGTTCATCAGGCGCTCGGTCATGGTCTTCTCGCGGCGACCGCGGCTATACTGCACCAGCCAGCGCAGGCCGAGCGTGGTGCTGCGGCCCGCGCGCACCTCGATCGGCACCTGGTAGGTCGCACCGCCGACGCGGCGGCTCTTGACCTCGATGGTCGGCTTGATGTTGTCCAGGGCACGCTTGAGCGTCACCACCGGGTCGGTGCCGGTCTTGTCGCGGGTCCCCTCGAGGGCGCCGTAGACGATGCGCTCGGCGACCGACTTCTTCCCGTCGAGCAGGACTTTGTTGACGAGCGCGGTCACCAACGGCGAGCTGAAAACCGGGTCGATGACGACCGGATGCTTCGGAGCGGGTCCCTTGCGGGGCATGTCAGCTCTTCTCCTTCTTTGCGCCGTAACGACTGCGGGCCTGCTTGCGGTTGCGGACACCCTGGGTGTCCAGCGACCCCCGGATGATCTTGTATCGAACGCCCGGGAGGTCCTTCACCCGGCCGCCGCGCACGAGCACGATCGAGTGCTCCTGCAGGTTGTGCCCGACGCCCGGGATATACGCCGTGACCTCCACCCCGGAGGTCAGCCGCACCCGGGCGACCTTCCGCAGCGCGGAGTTGGGCTTCTTCGGCGTCGTCGTATAGACGCGGGTGCACACGCCGCGGCGCTGCGGGCTCCCCTTGAGCGCGGGGGTCTTGGCCTTGTTGACCTTGTCCTGGCGGCCCTTGCGGACCAGCTGCGAGATCGTGGGCACCGCTGCCTTCCCTGTCGCATTGCGTCTGTCGTGAGGTCGTCCGACCCACGCGGTCGGGCGTGTCGTCACGTCCCGGAGCGGTTGTGCTGCTCGCGACCGGGGGGCGGACCCTCGCCCGCGCCCCTCCGACCCGCCGCGCAACCTCCGGGGAGGCTGCACCGTGCTCCAGAGAGGCTGCACTGTGGCGGTGCCGTGCGGGCGCGCAGGTGCGCCCGGGCAAGCCCAGGCACATCGGCAAACACTACCCGTGCCGCGCTGCGGGGTCAAAACGAGGGAGAGCGGCCCAGCGCGGACCTGCCCATCAGCCTGCCCGCCGGTGGTCCGCTGGTGATCCGGGGAGCCAGCTCTGGTCCACGAACGCCAGCGCGCGCTGGGTGGGCCAGGCGGTGCCGAGCAGGTGCTCCACCGCGGGGGCTGTGCTCGCCAGGACCGTCGGTGGGCCGCCGGGCTCGTCCCGCCGGGCGGCGAGCACGGGGAGGCCGCGCAGCCCCCACATCGGCAGCTCGTTGGCGATCGTGCCGACGAACACCAATCCGGGCCGGTCCCAGGCGGACCGGACACGCTCCGCCTCGCCCGGCGGCAGCGACAGCCAGATGCTGAAGCAGAGCCGGTGGCTGCTGTCGAGCGGGACCGGCAGCAGCACGCGGGCAAAGAGGCGGTCCTGCACCGCGATGGTGGCGACCGCCAGCGCGTCGCCACCGTCCATGACGCCGGACAGCTCGTCGGGCAGACGGAAGCAGAGCGCGCTCGTGTCGGGCTACCGGACCGTGAGCTGGACCGCGCCGGTGTGCACGTCGTATATCCCGCCGACGACGGGCATGGCGGCCGGCAGGTAAGGCAGCGAACGGACCCGTTGCACGTCGTGCTCGAGAGTGGCCTGCTGGTCGTTGATGGTGTGGAAGTCCAGGCTCCGGCTGTCGACACCTGTGCGCGTGAGGACGGCGGCGTGCACCATCTCGTCGCTCGCCTTCGCCATGCCGCAGTCGGTGTGGGCGATCACCATGACCCGTTCCACCCCGAGCAGGTGGTGGGCCAGCACCAGGCTGCGCAACACGTCGTCGGTGACGCGCGCCCCCGCCGTACGCAGGATCTTGGCGTCGCCTGGCGCGAGCCCCAGCATGCCGAGCGGATCGATCCGGGAGTCCATGCAGGTGACCACCGCAAGCCCCCGGGCCGCCGCACCGGGGAGCCCGGCGTCGGTGAAGGATCGCTGGTAGTCGGCGTTCGCGGCCAGCACGTCGTCGAAGGCGTCCATGCCACCGATCCTGCCGCACCCCCTGTCGCCGGCCGCCCAGCTCGTCGGCGGCGGGTGGTGCGCGGTCATATCAGCGGGTGCGGCGTCCAGCCTGCGGCGAGCTTGTCCGCGGTATCGACGACCTTGCGGGCCCGGGTCGCCGGCCGCTTGACCGCCCCGATGCGGTAGAGCACGGCGTAGCGGTTGCTCCCGGTCAGCGCGTCAAAGGCCGCGCGGGCGCCCGGCACGGCGTCCAGCGCCGCCGCGAGGTCGGGGGGCAGCTCGGCCGTGCGGGCGCCGGCGTAGGCCGCTGCCCATCGGCCGTCTGCTTGGGCCGCCTCGACCTGGGCCAGGCCCGGCGGTTGCATCCGCCCCGCCGCGGTCAGCGCGGCGACCTTGTCGACGTTGACCTTCGACCACCGGCCGCCGGCCCGGCGAGGAGTGAACCGCTGCAGGTAGTGGTGGTGCATGCCGGCGGGACCGGGCGCCTTCTGCCCGTCGATCCACCCCCAGCACAGCGCCACGTCCAGCGCCTGGGCGTAGCTCACCGACGGCTCGGGGCAGCCCTTCTTCCCGCAGCGCAGCCAGATCCCCGCCGCAGTCGCGTGGTGCTCGGCAAGCCAGCCGGCCAGCTCCGTCACCCCGGGGAAGCCCAGCTCCGGCAATCCGTCGCGGGATCCGTCGTGCGACACGTTCCGGTCAGCCGGCCTGGTCGGCCCGGTCGGGTGTGCCGTCGCCGCTGCCACCCATGACGGCGAAGGCGGCGCCAGTGGTGTCGGCCAGCGTGACCATCCGGCCCCACGGGGTGTCGAACGCGGGCGCCAGCACGCCGCCGCCGGCCTCGGTGGTGGTCGCAGCCGCGACGTCGGCGTCGGGGACCAGGAAGTAGGGGAGCCATCCGGTCGGAACTCCTGGCGGCGCCTCCCCGAGACCGCCGAGCGGCACCCCGTCCGGCCCGGCGAACGTGGTGTAGCAGGCCCGCGCGGCCGCGGGGTCGGTCGCCCTGAGGTCCTCCCAGACCAGGCTGCCGGGCTGGTTGACGATCTCGGCGCCGATGAACGTCCCGTGCTGCCACGCGCCGAAGGACGCGCCATTCGGGTCCAGGGCGACCACCATGCTCCCTAGGTCGCCCACCGGGTGCGGGCCGGCGACCACGGTGCCGCCGGCGGTCGTGATCGCGGCGACGGTGGCAGCGAGGTCGTCGCTCGAGACGTAGACCGTCCACGCCTGCGGGGCATCGGCCATCGGCACCAGGCCGGCCGTCATGTGGCCGTCGCGTTGCGCGTTGGCGTAGTGGTTGAATTCCGGCCGGCTCGCCAGCCAGGTCCAGCCCAGGACGGAGGCGTAGAGCGCCTTCGCGGCCGGCGCGTCGGAGGTGGCCAGGTCGACCCAGCAGGGGGTCCCGGCCGGCCAGGGCAGCGTCCGGATGCTCATGGTGGTCACAGTGACACGAGCGCTCCTACCGTGGGGTGCATGCCGGCGACACCGACCGCGGGACAGCTGCAGGCGGCGTACGGCGCGACCCTGCCCGACCTCCTCGCCCAGGGCCTGCGCCTGCTGCTCTGCGGCATCAACCCCTCCCTCTACAGCGGCCACGTCGGGCTGCACTTCGGGCGCCCCGGCAACCGGCTTTGGACCGTGCTGCACACCAGCGGCCTCACCACCAGGCGGCTCGCACCGGCAGACGCGGACGAGCTGCTCGCCACAGGCATCGGCGTGACCAACCTGGTCGCCCGCTCCACGGCGCGCGCCGACGAGCTGACCGCAACGGAGCTGCGTGACGGCGTGGCCCGGCTCACCGCGACCGCGGAGCTGTGGCGGCCACGGTGGGTGGCGGTGCTCGGGATCTCGGCGTACCGGACCGCCTTCGGCCGCCCCCGTGCCGTCGTCGGGCGGCAGGACGAGCGGCTCGGGCCCAGCGGCCTGTGGGTGCTGCCGAACCCGAGCGGACTGAACGCGACCTACCAGCTGCCGGCTCTGACCAGGCTCTACGCCGAACTGGGCGAGGCGGCCGGTGGCTGACCGGCCGGTGAGTCTGCCGACGACACTGCCGGAGACACTGCCGGAGTACGCCGCGGCGGCGCGCGAGCTGCTGTCCGACGGCGCCTGGGCCTACTACGCCGGGGGTGCCGGCGACGAGCTGACGCTGCGGGATAACGTCGCGGCGTGGGCGCGCTGGGCCCTGCGGCCCCGGGTGCTCGTGGACGTCAGCGTGGTGGACGCCGGGGTCACCGTGTTGGGCGAGCGGTGGGCCCACCCCGTTGCGGCGGCGCCGATGGCCTTCCAGGTGGGGGCCCATCCGCACGGCGAGGTGGGGCTCGCCAGGGCCTGCGAGGCCGTCGCATCGACGTACGCCCTGTCGACATCGGCCTCGGTGTCGGTGCCGGAACTGGCCGCCGTGGTGCCAGGGGTGCGGCGGTGGTTCCAGCTCTATGTCCGGGGGGGCGTCGACGGGGCGCGGCGGCAGATCGAGGAGGCGGTGGCGCACGGCTACGCCGCGGTGCTGCTCACGGTGGACCTGCCGGTGCTCGGCACCCGCGACCGGGAGCTGCGCCACCCCTGGGACCCCGACCCTGGCCTGACCACGATCGCCGCGTCCGGGGCGCCGCTGGCGGCGCTGTCCTGGCGCGACCTGGAGACCCTGGTGGCCGCCTGCCCGGTGCCGCTGCTCGCCAAGGGGGTGCTCGACGCCAGGGACGCGCGGCAGGCCGTCGAGGCCGGCTGCGCGGGGGTGGTGGTCAGCAACCACGGCGGGCGCCAGCTCGACCGGGTGCTGCCGACGGCGCTGGCGCTGCCCGAGGTGGTCGCCGAGGTCGGGTCCGAGGTCGACGTGCTCGTCGACGGGGGCGTGCGACGCGGGATCGACATCGTGACCGCCCTCGCGCTCGGCGCCCGCGCCGTGCTGGTCGGACGCCCACTGCTCTGGGGGCTCGCCGTGGGAGGCGCGGCGGGTGCCCAGCGGGTGCTGGAGCTGCTGGTCGGCGAGGTCGAGACGGCGCTGGCGCTGCTCGGCGTGCCGCGGGCCGTGGACCTGACCCCGGACGCGGTCACCCCGGCCCCCTGGCACTAGCCCGAGCGCTGGCCCTGGACCATCTGACGATCTGACTGTGGCGACGAAGGGGGACGGCCGAGGCCGGGCCCCCTCACGGGGACCCGGCCTCGGGATGCTGCAGGCGCCGGCGCTGGCCGGCGCACGGCTCAGCGGTTGTAGCTGCCGTAGTCGTACTCGTCGAGCGGTACGGCCTGGCCGGAGCCCGTCCCGAACGCGTACTCCGGGTCGTCGTAGCCGGCCATCGTGTAGACCTGCGCGCGCGCCTCCTCGGTGGGCTCCACCCGGATGTTGCGGTAACGAGGCATGCCCGTGCCGGCCGGGATCAGCTTGCCGAGGATGACGTTCTCCTTCAGCCCGAGCAGCGAGTCGCTGCGGGCGTTGATCGCGGCGTCGGTGAGCACCCGGGTCGTCTCCTGGAAGGAGGCGGCGGACAGCCACGAGTCGGTCGCGAGCGAGGCCTTGGTGATGCCCATCAAGACCGGGCGGGCAGAGGCCGGCTGGCCACCGTCGTCCACGATCCGGCGGTTCTCCGCCTCGAAGCGGGTGCGCTCGACCAGCTCACGGGGCAGCAGGTCGGTGCCACCGCTCTCCAGGATGGTCACCCGCTTGAGCATCTGGCGGATGATCGTCTCGATGTGCTTGTCGTGGATCGGCACGCCCTGGCTGCGGTAGACCTCCTGGACCTCCTGGACCAGGTGCAGCTGCACCTGGCGGGGGCCCTGGATGCGCAGCACCTCGTGCGGGTCGACGGCACCCTCGGTCAGCTTGTCGCCGACCTCGACGTGGCCGCCGTCCTCCACGAGCAGCCGGGCCCGGCGGGCCACGGCGTACTCGATCTCCTCGCTGCCGTCGTCCGGGGTCACCGTGATCTTGCGGTTCTTGTCGGTGTCCTCGATGGCGACGCGGCCGGCGACCTCGGTGATCGGCGCCTTGCCCTTGGGCACCCGGGCCTCGAAGAGCTCGACGACGCGCGGGAGGCCGTGGGTGATGTCGTCACCGGCGATGCCGCCGGTGTGGAAGGTGCGCATGGTGAGCTGGGTGCCTGGCTCACCGATCGACTGGGCGGCGACGATGCCCACCGCCTCGCCGACGTCGACGAGCTTGCCGGTGGCCAGCGAGCGGCCGTAGCACTTGGCGCAGACACCGAGGGCCGCGCCGCAGGTGAGCACCGAGCGCACCCGCACGGTGTCGACACCGGCCGCGACCAGCGCGTCGATCTTGACGTCGCCGAGGTCACCGCCTGCTTCGACGATCTGCTCGCCGGTCTGCGGGTGGGTCATCTCCGTGCTGACCGAGCGGGCGTACGCCGAGGTCTCGACGAGCGCGTCCTTGACCAGGGTGCCCTCGCGGTTGACGGCGGCGATGCGCAGCGTGATGCCCCGCTCGGTGCCGCAGTCGTCCTCGCGGATGATGACGTCCTGGCTGACGTCGACCAGGCGGCGGGTGAGGTAGCCCGAGTCGGCGGTGCGCAACGCGGTGTCGGCGAGCCCCTTGCGGGCGCCGTGGGTGCTGATGAAGTACTCCAGCACCGTCAGGCCCTCGCGGAAGTTGTGCTTGATCGGACGCGGGATGATCTCGCCCTTGGGGTTGGCCACCAGCCCGCGCATGCCGGCGAGCTGCCGGATCTGCATCGGGTTGCCGCCGCCGCCGCCCTTGACCATCATCCAGATCGGGTTGTCCGACGGGAAGTGGTCCTCCATGGCCTTGGACACCTCGGCGGTGGCCTTGGTCCAGATCTCGATGAGCTCCTGACGGCGCTCCTCGTCGGTGATCACGCCGCGGTCGTACTGCTTCTCGATCCGCTCCGCCTTGCCCTCGGCGTCGGCCAGGATGGCCTCCTTCTCCGGGGGGGCGACGACGTCGTCGAAGGCGACCGTGGCGCCGGACCGGGTGGCCCAGCGGAAGCCGGTCTCCTTGATCGCGTCGAGGCAGGCCGCGACGGTGACCTTGGGGTAGCGCTCGGCCAGGTCGTTGATGACGTCACCGAGGGCGCGCTTGTTGATCTCGGCGTTGACGAACGGCGCGTCGACCGGCAGGGCCTCGTTGAACAGGGCCCGGCCCAACGTGGTCACCAGGTGGATCGGGTCGCCGTCGACGTAGTCGGCCGGCGCGGTCCACCCGATCGGCGGCACGAGGTCGCGCTGGCGGATGGTGACCTCGGCGCGCACATCGAGCACCCCGCGGTCGGCGGCCATCTGCGCCTCGTTGACCGAGCCGAAGATCCGGCCGGTGCCCACCGCGTCCGGGCGGACGGTGGTGAGGAAGTAGATGCCGGTGACCATGTCCTGGCCGGGCATCGTGATCGGTCGGCCGGAGGCCGGCGAGAGGATGTTGTTGCTGGACAGCATGAGGATGCGGGCCTCGGCCTGCGCCTCCGCCGACAGCGGCAGGTGCACGGCCATCTGGTCGCCGTCGAAGTCGGCGTTGAAGGCGCCGCAGACCAGCGGGTGGATCTGGATGGCCTTGCCCTCGACCAGCTGCGGCTCGAATGCCTGGATGCCGAGCCGGTGCAACGTGGGCGCACGGTTGAGCAGCACGGGGTGCTCGGAGATGACCTCCTCCAGCACGTCCCACACCACCGGGCGGGCGCGCTCGACCATCCGCTTGGCCGACTTGATGTTCTGCGCGTGGTTCATGTCCACCAGGCGCTTCATCACGAACGGCTTGAACAGCTCCAGCGCCATCTGCTTGGGCAGCCCGCACTGGTGCAGCTTGAGCTGCGGGCCGACCACGATGACCGAGCGGCCGGAGTAGTCGACGCGCTTGCCCAGCAGGTTCTGGCGGAAGCGGCCCTGCTTGCCCTTGAGCATGTCCGACAGGGACTTCAGCGGCCGGTTGCCCGGGCCGGTGACGGGGCGGCCGCGACGGCCGTTGTCGAACAGGGCGTCGACGGCCTCCTGCAGCATCCGCTTCTCGTTGTTGACGATGATCTCGGGAGCGCCGAGGTCGAGCAGCCGCTTGAGCCGGTTGTTGCGGTTGATCACCCGGCGGTAGAGGTCGTTGAGGTCGCTGGTGGCGAACCGGCCGCCGTCGAGCTGCACCATCGGGCGCAGGTCCGGCGGGATGACCGGCACGCAGTCCAGCACCATGCCCATCGGGCTGTTGCGGGTGTTCAGGAACGCCGACACCACGCGCAGCCGCTTGAGCGCCCGCTCCCGCTTCTGGCCCTTGCCGCTGCGGATGATCTCGCGGAGGTTCTCCGCCTCGGCCTCCAGGTCGAAGGACTCCAGTCGGCGCTGCAGCGCCTCGGCGCCCATGCCGCCCGAGAAGTACGCGCCGAAGCGGTCGCGCAGCTCGCGGAAGAGCATCTCGTCGGCGACGAGGTCCTGGACCTTCATCTTCTTGAAGGTGTCGAGCACCTCGTCGAGGCGGTCCAGCTCGCGCTGGGCGCGGTTGCGGATCTGGGTCATCTCGCGCTCGGCGCTGTCGCGCACCTTGCGCTTGGCGTCGCCCTTGGCGCCCTCGGCCTCCAGCGCGCCGATGTCACCCTCGAGCCGCTTCGCGCGCTCCTCGACGTCGCTGTCGCGCTTGTCGGCGACCCGCTTGCGCTCGACGCCCATGGATGCCTCGATCGAGGCGAGGTCGCGGTGGCGGGCCTCGTCGTCGACCTCGGTCACGACGTACGCCGCGAAGTAGATGATCTTCTCGAGGTCCTTGGGGGCGAGGTCCAGCAGATACCCCAGCCGGGACGGGACGCCCTTGAAATACCAGATGTGGGTCACCGGGGCGGCAAGCTCGATGTGGCCCATCCGCTCACGGCGGACCTTGGCCCGGGTGACCTCCACGCCGCAGCGCTCGCAGATGATCCCCTTGAAGCGGACCCGCTTGTACTTCCCGCAGTAGCACTCCCAGTCTCGGGTCGGGCCAAAGATCTTCTCGCAGAACAGGCCGTCCTTCTCCGGCTTGAGCGTGCGGTAGTTGATCGTCTCGGGCTTCTTCACCTCGCCGTGGCTCCACTGGCGGATGTCGTCCGCCGTCGCGAGGCCGATGCGCAGCTCATCAAAGAAGTTGACGTCGAGCACCATGTAGCACTTCTCTCTTTGCTCTGTCTTGTCGCTGTGGACTAAAGGCTTTGGTCCGGTGGGTCTGACCTGCGCGAACGTCCGCCCGGCACGAGATGGGCGGGCGTCCGCGACCGTTTACATGTCGTCGACGCTGCTCGGCTCACGCCGGGATAGGTCGATGCCGAGCTCCTCGGCCGCGCGGAAGACGTCCTCGTCGGTGTCCCGCATCTCGATGGCCATGCCGTCGCTGGAGAGCACCTCGACGTTCAGGCACAGCGACTGCATCTCCTTGATGAGCACCTTGAAGGACTCGGGAATGCCTGGCTCGGGGATGTTCTCGCCCTTGACGATGGCCTCGTAGACCTTCACCCGGCCGAGCACGTCGTCGGACTTAATCGTCAGGAGCTCCTGCAGCGCGTACGCCGCGCCGTAGGCCTGCATCGCCCACACCTCCATCTCGCCGAACCGCTGGCCGCCGAACTGGGCCTTGCCGCCCAGCGGCTGCTGCGTGATCATGGAGTAGGGGCCGGTGGAGCGGGCGTGGATCTTGTCGTCCACGAGGTGGAGCAGCTTCAGGATGTAGATGTAGCCGACGCTGACCGGCTCGGGGAAGGGCTCACCGGAGCGGCCGTCGAACAGCAGGGTCTTGCCGGTGTGGTCGATCAGCCGGTCGCCGTCGCGGGTGAGCTGGGTGGAGTCCAGCAGGCCGGCGATCTCCTCGTCGCGCGCCCCGTCGAAGACCGGCGTGGCGACCTTCTGGCCCGGCTCACCCTGGCGCACCTGGTCGGGCATGGTGGCCGCCCACTCGGGGTTGCCCTCGACCTGCCAGCCGGTCTTGGCGACCCACCCGAGGTGGGTCTCCAGGATCTGGCCGATGTTCATCCGGCGGGGGACGCCGTGCGGGTTGAGCACCACGTCGACCGGGGTCCCGTCGGCGAGGAACGGCATGTCCTCCTGCGGCAGGATCCGGCTGATGACGCCCTTGTTCCCGTGCCGGCCGGCGAGCTTGTCGCCGTCCTGGATCTTGCGCTTCTGGGCGACATAGACCCGGACCAGCTCGTTGACGCCGGGGGGCAGCTCGTCGCCGTCCTCGCGACTGAAGACGCGGACGCCGATGACCTTGCCCGACTCCCCGTGCGGCACCTTGAGGCTGGTGTCGCGGACCTCGCGGGCCTTCTCCCCGAAGATCGCGCGCAGCAGCCGCTCCTCCGGGGTCAGCTCGGTCTCGCCCTTGGGCGTGACCTTGCCGACCAGCACGTCGCCGGGGCTGACCTCGGCTCCGATGCGGATGATGCCGCGCTCGTCGAGGTCGGCGAGGACCTCCTCCGAGACGTTGGGGATGTCCCGTGTGATCTCCTCGGCGCCGAGCTTGGTGTCGCGGGCGTCGACCTCGTGCTCCTCGATGTGGATCGAGGTGAGCACGTCGTCCTGGACGAGGCGCTGCGACAGGATGATCGCGTCCTCGTAGTTGTGGCCCTCCCACGGCATGAAGGCGACCAGCAGGTTCTTGCCCAGCGCCATCTCGCCGTTCTCCGTGCAGGGCCCGTCGGCGATGACCTGGCCGGCCTCGACCCGGTCGCCGGCCTCGACGATCGGCTTCTGGTTGATGCAGGTGCCCTGATTGGACCGGACGAACTTCTGCAGCCGGTAGGTCGTGCGGACGCCGTCGTCGGCCATCACGGTGATGTAGTCGGCGGAGAGGTCCTCCACCACGCCGGTCGTCGTACACACCAGCACGTCGCCGGCGTCCTTGGCGGCGCGGGCCTCCATGCCGGTGCCGACCAGCGGGGAGTCGCTGCGCAGCAGGGGCACGCTCTGGCGCTGCATGTTGGACCCCATGAGCGCGCGGTTGGCGTCGTCGTGCTCCAGGAACGGGATCATCGCGGTCGCGACCGAGACCATCTGGCGCGGGGAGACGTCGATGTAGTCGACGTCGGTCGGCGGGATGAACTCCACAGCCTCCTTGCGCCGCACCAGCACCCGGTCGTCGCTGAAGCTGCCGTCGGCGGCGAGCGGGCTGTTGGCCTGCGCGACGACGAAGCGGTCCTCCTCGTCGGCGGTCAGGTAGTCGACCTGGTCGGTCACGGTGCCGCCGACGACCTTGCGGTACGGCGTCTCGACGAAGCCGAAGGCATTGACCCTGGCGTAGGTCGACAGCGAGCCGATCAGGCCGATGTTCGGACCCTCCGGGGTCTCGATCGGGCACATCCGGCCGTAGTGGCTGGGGTGCACGTCGCGCACCTCGAAGCCGGCGCGCTCACGGGACAGGCCACCCGGGCCGAGCGCGGAGAGCCTGCGCTTATGGGTCAGCCCGGCGAGCGGGTTGGTCTGGTCCATGAACTGGCTCAGCTGGGAGGTCCCGAAGAACTCCTTGATGCTCGCCACCACCGGTCGGATGTTGATCAGGGTCTGCGGCGTGATCGCCTCGACGTCCTGGGTGGTCATCCGCTCGCGGACGACGCGCTCCATCCGGCCGAGGCCGGTGCGGACCTGGTTCTGGATGAGCTCGCCGACGGTGCGCAGGCGGCGGTTGCCGAAGTGGTCGATGTCGTCGACCTCGCGGCCCTCCTCGCCGGCGTGCAGCCGCACGATGTAGTCGATCGTCGCGACGATGTCGTCCTCGGTGAGCACGCCCTGCGCGAGCGGCAGCTCCAGCTGCAGCTTCTTGTTCACCTTGTAGCGGCCGACCTTGTCCAGGTCGTAGCGCTTGGGGTTGAAGAACAGGTTGTCCAGCAGGGTCTGCGCGGCGTCGCGCGTCGGCGGCTCACCCGGGCGCAGCTTGCGGTAGATGTCGATGAGCGCCTCGTCGGTGGTCGAGACGTGGTCCTTCTCCAGCGTCAGGCGCATCGACTCATAGGACCCGAAGCGCTCCAGGATGCGGGCGTCGTCCCAGCCGAGGGCCTTCAGCAGCACCGTCACCGGCTGCTTGCGCTTGCGGTCCACGCGCACGCCGACGCTGTCGCGCTTGTCGATCTCGAACTCCAGCCAGGCACCCCGGCTCGGGATGACCTTGCAGCTGAAGATCTCCTTGTCAGACGTCTTGTCCAGGTTGCGGTCGAAATAGACGCCGGGGCTGCGGACCAGCTGGCTGACCACGACCCGCTCGGTGCCGTTGATGACGAAGGTGCCCTTGGGCGTCATGAGCGGGAAATCACCCATGAACACGGTCTGGCTCTTGATCTCGCCGGTGGTGTTGTTGGTGAACTCCGCGGTGACGAACAGCGGCGCCGCGTAGGTCATGTCCTTGTCCTTGCACTCCTCCACGGAGTACTTCGGCGGCTCGAACCGGTGGTCGCGGAAGCTCAGCGACATCGACTGGCCGAAGTCCTCGATGGGGGAGATCTCCTCGAAGATCTCCTCCAGGCCCGACGACAGTGGGACCTCGTCCTCGCGACCGGCCTCGACGGCGGCCTGCACGCGGGCCTGCCAGCCGTCGTTGCCGACGAGGCGGTCGAAGGAGGCGGTCTGCAGGGCGAGGAGGTCCGGGACCTCAAGCGGCTCGATGATCTTGGCGAACGAAACGCGGCGGGCGGTGGTGCTGGCGGCCAAGAGGTGTCCTCTCGAGTCCTGCTCCCGTGGGCGGGCGGGAACAGGGTGAACGGCGGGTGGGCTGCGCTGCTGCTCGGGTGAGGTGCTGAGCGTGCGACGTGCTCGTCAGCACCAGCGCGCACACCGACAGGCCCGGCGCGCGGCGGCGGGTCGAAGGCGGACACGGAGGTGGACGTGCGTGGGCGGGCGGGGGATCGGTTTAGGAGGGCAGCGCAACGTCACACTCTAAGCAGTCGCCGCAGGTTTGTCCACTGCGGCACCCGCTGGCGAGCGCACCCGGTCCGATCGTCGTCTCCGTAGGCCGTCGGGAGACGAGCGTGGGGCCGTGCGGCCCCGGCGTCAAGCCCCCCGGCGCGCGGCGGCCGGCAACCCGAGCGGCGGCCGGCATACCGGTGTCAGGCAGCCGGGCCGCCCTGGTCGACCAGCCACCGGCCGCCGACGTGCTTCATGACGAGGGTGAACGCTTCAGGTGCCACCGTGGGTGCCGGAGTGCTGGCCTTGGTGCTCGTCTGGTCGAGGTAGATCAGCACCCGCACCGTGTTGCTGTCCGGCACGTCGATCACCTGCGCCTGCCGAACCGCGATGGAGGCCGTCACCCTGCCGTCCACGATCAGCTTGTCGAGGGGGCCCAGCGTCTTGACGAGGTCGGCTCCAAGCCGCGGCGTCACCACCGCCAACACGGCCGCCCTGGTCGCCTCGACCTTGGTGAAGTCGACCGCCCCGAACTTGGGCATGGCCGCCGAGGCCGCCGCCAGCGCGTCTCGACGGGACGCCTCGTCACGCCCGTGATGGTCCCGCGCGACCAGCAGCAGGGCGAAGGTGACCACCAGGCCGATGAGCAGCACGGACAGGGCAGCGACGTAGGCCGTGAGCAGCCGGCCGGCGCGGACGTGGCCGCCGCGCACCACCTGCCCGTCGGCCTCCACCGGGACCTCCGCAGTCGCGGTGGACGAGCCGGGCGCGGCTGACGCGGTGCTCACTTGGCCGCCACCGGGCTGACATTGTCCAGAGCCACCGTCTTCCAGGTGCCGCCCTTGCGTTGCAGCTTCACAGTCCACCGATTGATGGCCGGCACGCCGCCTGGCTTGGCGGCGCTGGTCCGCCTGATCTTCGTCAGCACCAGTGCCGTCGCTGTGTCGCCCTGGGCCTGCGCCGTGGAGACCACGGCGCTGCCGGTGATCACCACCTTGTCGGCCGCCCCGATGCTCTTGAGCACCGGCAGGTTGGCCGCAAACTCCTTCTGCAGCGACCCGTCGGTGTCGCGCTGCATCCGAGCGGCCCAGTCGTCGAGCTTGGTGAAGTCCTGGTTGTTGAAGTCGTTGAGCGTCTGCCGGGCGGCGGCGGCGGCCCCGGACCTGGCGTCGTCCTGCTGCTGGCGGCGGTGCAAGGAGATGCCGGCCAACACCACACCGACGATGGCCGCCAGGACCAGCAGCGTCAGCAGGGCGCCCGCGACGCGCAGGCCGCGCGGATTGCGCGGTCTGGGCACCCGCACGAGACCGGCCGAGCTGTCCGCCGGCATGACGACCGGCGGGGCCGGCACGGGCCCGGTGCGGTGAGGCTCGTTGGCTGCCGGCGGCGGCAGGGCAGCGACGGGCTCGGCGCCTACCCCGGCCGGTACTCCGGCCACGACTCCGGCCGCGACTCCGGCCGGGACGGGCGGCGCCACAGCCGAGGGGACGGTGCCGTCACCCGGCTCCTCGGGTGCCGCAGACTCGGCCGCCCGCTGCCGGAGTCGCTCCAGGGCACTCCCCGCGGCCGGCGGGGGCGTCATGACGGGCTCGGCGGGGCTGGTCGGGTCGTCGCGGTCGGGCACGGCACCTCGGAGGACGGGCGCGACGTGCGCGCGGGGGCGGGAGGGTCGGGGTCCGCGTTCGTCAACGAGCGAAGGGGGAGCTGGGTGCCCCGGTCTCGCCCGCTCAGAAGCCGGACACCGGTCCGAGGTACAGCTCCTTCCACCCCTCCCCGGGGTAGACGAAGGCGTTCGCGTTGACCGGCTTCAGGATGTAGCTCGAGCCGTCGGGCGCCCCGACGACTTGGTTGAGCGGGTCGTAACCGACGGCCCGGGCCACGCTGTTGCCGGACAGGTCGCCGGTGGACCCGTCCGTGCTGGCGGCAGCGGCACCTCCCGGCTTGAGCGCCGGGTCGGTGGTGTCCCCCGGCGGCCGGGGGGCGTTGCGGGAGCCCTTGACCTCGGTCGGTGAGTTCGTCGGCAGGTTGCAAAAGGCGCCGGTGTTGGCCGGCACGTCGCTCGGGGTGGCCTCCCCGCTGCGCCTCTTGGTTGCTTCGTAGCCGCTGGTGCAGACCGGGACCGCCTGATCGAAGTTCAGCCCGAAGTGCGAGGTGCCGTCACCCGGCGCGTTGTAGAAGCCGTTGCGGATGTCCTCGGGGTAGACCAGCAGCAGCTGCTTGATGGCGGGCAGCCGCAGGTCCTGGATCTGGCCCAGGGTGATCAGATTATTCAGCAGCGACGGGAGCTTGCCCTCGTTCTCCTTCAGCAGCGCGTCGAGCTGCTGGGCGGAGTAGACGCCGTGGGTGAAGGTGGCCGTGATGTCGGGGTTGCTGTCGCGCAGCTGCTGCACCACCGAGGCCAGCCGCCGGGCGCTGTCCTTGAAAGCTCCGCTGGTGTAGTTCGCAGTAGCCAGCACCTGCTTGCTCTGCTGGATCAGCTGCAGCTGCTGCGGCAGGTTGTCCGACAGCGTCTTGGTGAGGTGGTTGCCCCGGTCGATGAGTGCAGTGAGGGTGGGGCCGAGGTTGTCGGTCGCCTTGCCGAGCTCGTCGACGACCACCCGCAGGTCCTCGCGCGGCACGCTGTTGACCAGCTTGTCGAGCCCGACCAGGAAGTCGCTGTCCGACAGTGGGGTCCTGGTGTGCTCCAGCGGGATGGTGTCGCCCTCGCGCAGCATCGGACCGGCGGCCGACAGCGGCTGCAGATCGACGTACTGCTCGCCCACGAAAGACAGGTCGGCCACCACGGCATCGGTGTCGCGCGGCACCTGCTTCCCCTTGTCGATCATCAGCTCGGCGGCCACGCCGTCCTTGGTCAGCTTCAGGGCGCCGACCCTGCCGATCCCGACACCGCGGTAGGTCACCTCGGCGTTGGCGAAGATCCCGCCGCTCTTGGCGAAGTAGGCGGTGACCTTGAAGGGTCGGTTGATCACTTTGTCGAATCCGACGTACTGGAAGCCCGCGAGCCCCATGAACAGCAGCCCGAGGAGGGCGAACAGCACCAGCTGCACCCTGACCTGACGCGAGATCACCTGCCACCTCCCAGCAACGTCGCGAGCCCGCTGCCGGGACTCTGCGTGGTCTGGGCCGCCCCCGGCGACCCGCTGTCGGCCGGCGCGGGCTGGCTGCCCGCGCTGGGGGCCGGCGAGGCGGACGGCGCGGTGGACGCGGCGCCCGACTGCCCGGTCAGACCACCAGACAGGCCACCCACCACCCCGCCGACGCCACCGCCCGGGAGACCCGGGAGACCGGGGAGGCTGGGGAGACCGGGGAGGCTGGCTCCGGTGGTGGGCACCAACCCCCCGGTCACGCCGTTGACCACGCCGCCGAGTGTCCCGCACCCGCTGGGCACCGCGCCGGGAAGCGACGAGGGCAGTGCACCGCATGCGCCGTTCGGACCGAGCACGTTGGCCGGCGACCCGGGCCTGAGGTCGAGGTTCACCGTTGCCTTGAGCCCGGTGTAGTCACTGAAGATCGCCTTCAATGCGTTGTCCCCGAACGGGAAGGTGACGAGCAGCTGCAGCGAGTTGACGATGTTGTCCCCGGATTGCTGGAGTCGGTCGAGGGTCGGCTGCAGCGCGCGCAGGTCGGCGACGGTGTCAGCCTGGGTGCGGTTCTCGACCCGGACCGCGACGGCGCCGAGCCGGTCGAGACCCGCCAGCAGCGCCTCCAGGTCCTTACGGGAGTTGTCGAGCACGGTCAACCCTGGCGCGATCTTGTCCAGCGCCGTCGTGATGGTCTGGCGCTGGGCCTTGAGGGTGATCGCGAGCCGGTCCAGGCTGTCCAGCGCGTGGGTGATCTCGGTGCGCCGCTGATCGAGCTTGGTGGTGAACGTCGTGAGCTCGGACAGCAGACTGCGCAGCTGGCTCTCGCGCCCCGTGAGCGCCTTGGACAGCTCGACCGAGATCGTCTGCAGCTGCTCGATGCCGCCGCCGTTGAGCAACGCCGAGAGCGCCCCGAACACGTCCTCGACCTGCGCCTCCTCGGTGGTGTCGCTGGCGGGGATCAGGGCGTGGTCGGCCAGCCGCCCCTCCGGCGCGACCCCGGGGCGCATCTCCAGGCTGACGTACTTCTCCCCCAGCAGGGAGGTCTGGCGCAGCGCCCCGACGGCGTTCGCCGGCACGGCGACATTGTCGAGGACGCGGACGCGGACCAACGCCTTGCCGTCCAGCAGCTTGACCGACTCCACGTCCCCGACGTTGACGTCGTCGACATGGACCGAGGACTGCGGGACGAGGTCGAGCGCGTCGGCGAAGACCACGTCGTAGGTCCTGGTCTTCTGGGAGAGGAAGACGTCGCGACTCGCCGCGCCGCCCGGCAGTGTCACGCTGGTGAGCGAGACCTGGCAGCCGGTCGCGAGTAACGCGAGGGCCGCGGTGGCCGCGAGCGGCAGGGCAGGTCGCCGGGTGCAGGGGCGGCTCACGGGGTGGGTCCTGTCGTCGGGGCGGCGGGTGCCGCCGGGGCCGCACCGGCGGCTTGCGCCCCCGGACCGGGTCGGGACAGCGCCGCTGCCCCGGGGAGGCAGCTGGGGGTGCCGGCGGGCAGCGGGACGGGCAGCCCCGTCGGCACGCAGGTGGGCACGACAGTGGGCAGGGCCGTCGGCACCGTCGGCGGCGCCGGCGCGCCACCGCTCGGGGGGGAGGGGAGCCCCTTCGCCGCCGTGCAGAGCGGGTCGGTGACGGCACCGGGTAGGCCGGTGGTGCTCAGGGCCGTGCAGATCAGCAGCCCGAGCCCGGAGCTGTCCGACAGCGGCAAGTTGTTGCGCGTGTCGAGGGTCTGCGTCACCGGGCTGTAGGCACCCGAGAGATTTGTCAGACCCTGCGGGGCCGTGTCGATCAGCTCCTCGAGGGAGGCCTTCTCCTGCACCAGGATGTTGGTGATGTCGGCCAGCCGGTCGACGCCGATCTTGATGTTGGAGCGGGCCCCCTTGGCCAGGTCGCCCAGCTCCTGGGTGGCGACCGCCAGCGTGGAGAACGCCTGCGCGAGGGCACTGCGGTCGTCCTGCAGCTGGGCCGATACCGCCGACAGCGACGTGTAGAGCCTCTTGATGTTGCCGTCGTTCTTCAGCAGGATCCCGGTGAAGGTGTTGAGCTGGTCCACCGTGCCGGTGATGCCGGCACCGTTGTCGTCCAGCGCGGCCACCAGGTTGCTGACGTCCTTGAGCGTCTGGTTGATCTGGGTGCCCTCGCCCTTGAGGTTCCTGGCGCCGGTCGTGACGAGCCGGGAGAGCGCGCCGCCGGAGTTGGCCCCATCCGGCCCGAGCGATGTGTCGAGCTTGTCCAGGCTGGCGATCAGCTCGTCCTTCTCCACCGGCACCTGGGTGTGGTCCACGCCGATGGTGGCGTCGTCGGCCAGGGTGGGCCCGGACCGGTAGACCGAGACCTGCACGTAGCGGTCGGCCACCAGCGACGGCGGCACGATCGTCGCGGTCGCGTCGGCTGGCACCTTGACGCCGGACTTGATCGTCGCCTTGACCTTGACGAGCGTCCCGGCGGGCGTGATCGAGTCGATGGAGCCCACCGAGACCCCGAGCATGCGCACGCTGGAGCCGGCGTAGAGGCCCACGGTCCGCGGGAACTCGATGGTGACGTGCGTCTTTCCGCTGCCGCCACCGAAGGCCGCCGCTGCGCTGGCCCCGGTCAGCACGAGCACCGCGGCGACCCCGAGCGCGGTGGCGGCGTTGGCCCGGGTGGCTGCCTTCTGCAGGCGCGGGGGGTGCAGGCGCGGGGTGTGCAGGCGCAGGGTCTGCAGCCGACGGGGCAGCAGCGCGGCCAGTCGAGGGTGTCTCACTTGGTGCCTCCCGTCAGGCCGGAGAGCGGACTGCCGCTGGGGAGGGCGCCAGCCAGGCTGCACAGCGGGTTGGTCGAGCCGTTGACCTCGGCGCAGCTGAGCGCCTTGGCGATCGCGGTCGGGTCGACGTTCGGCAGCAGGTTGTAGACCAGCGTGTCGAACCAGCGGCCGTTGCCCAATGTGTTGGTGAACAGCCTGGAGTACGGCGCCAGCAGCTGAATGGACCGCTGGAGCTGGTCCCGGTCATTCTGCAGCACCCCCAGCACCTGGTTGAGGTGACCGAGCGCGCTGTTGAGCACGGTCTGGTTGTCCTGGGCGAGGCCCTTGAGCTGATTGGCCAGCGCCGCGGTGTTGAGCAGCAGCTTGTCGATCACGTCCCGGCGGGCCTGCACGGCCCGCAGCAGCACGTCGGCATCGGTGATCAGCTTGGTGAGCTCGGCGTCCCGGGCGTTGAGCGTCTTCACGACGTCCTGGGTGTGCCCGAGCAGCGACTTGAGGTTGCCGTCCTGGCCGGCGATGGTCTTCGATAGCCTGGACAGGCCGACCAGTGCCTGGTGGTTGAGGCCCGGCGTGTCCTTGAAGGTGTTGCTGATCGTGTCGAAGCTCTGGGCGAGCTGGGTGGTGTCGATGGCGTCGATGCGCTGGGACAAGCCGCTGAACGCCTTGTCGATGGTGAACGGCGACGTGGTCCGGCTGACCGGGATGGTGGCCGCGGGGCTCAGGTCGCCGGGGCCGGCCGGGTCGAGCTCGAGATAGCGAGCGCCCACGACCGTCTTCAGTTTGATCGCGGCCCGGGTGGCGGTGCCCATCCCCGGCCCGTTCTTGATCCGGAACTTCACCTTCACGTGGTCGCCCTCGAGCTGGACCCCGGTGACCTGTCCGACCTTCACGCCGGCCACCCGGACCTCGTTCATCGGCTGGATGTCACCGCTCTCGACGAAGTCGGCGCTGTAGGTGTCGCCGCCGCCGATGAGCGGCAGGTCCTGCGCGTGGAAGGCGGCGAAGACCAGCGCGACGGTGGCGAGCAGGCTGATCGCCCCGATCGGCACGGGGTTGCGCTCGCGAAACGGCTTCACTTGCTGCCTCCCCCGGCGTAGACGTCCTCGGCATTGACGTCCTGGTTACAGGCCGCGGTGTTGTTCTTGACGATGTCCTTCACAGCAATCGTGTCGCCGGTCGGCAAGGTGATCGTGCCGTCCGCTTGGCAGAGATAGAAGTTGAACCAGCCGCCGTACGTCGCGGTGCGGACGATGGCGGTCAGCTTGCGGGGGAGCAGCTTCAGTTCCTTGTCGATGGTGCCCTTGCCGCGGTCGAGGATCCCAGCGACACCGTCCAGCCGGGTCACGGTGTCCTTGATGGGCGGCCGCACGTTCTGCAGGAAGCCGGTCGTGCGGGCCACCAGGTCGTTCACCCCGCCGAGGGCGCCCAGGATCTGCTCGCGGTCGTCCTTGAGGTCGGTCACGACCTTCTGCAGGGTGATCACCAGCTGGGAGAGCTCGGTGTCCTTGCCGGCGATGGTCGCCAGCGTGGCGTCGAGGTTAGTGATGACCCGCTGGATCACCGCGTCCTTGTCGGCCAAGGTGGTGGTCAGGCTGGCGGTGTGCGCCAGCAGGGTGTCGAAGGTCCCGCCCTCACCCTGCAGCACCTGGATCATCTCGAAGGACAGCTTGTTGACGTCGGCAGGCTCCAGCGCCACGAACAGCGGCTTGAAGCCGTTGAGCAGCGCGGTCAGATCGAGCGGCGGCTCGGTCTGGGACACCGGCACGAGGGCCTTGGGCGCGAGCATGCCGGCCGTCCCCTCGGTCACCGCGAGGTAGCGCTGCCCGACGAGGTTGCGGTAGCGGACCCGGATGTGAGTGTCGGTGTGCAGCGGCACCGACCTGTCCACGCCGAAGCTGACCTCGGCGAGGGTGCGGTCCTTGACCTTGATGCCCTGCACGGAGCCGACCTTGACACCGGCGATGCGCACGTCGTCGCCCGGCAGAAGGCCGGTCACGTCGGTGAAGTCCGCCTTGTACGCCGTGACCTTCCCGCCGTCGACGCTGCCGATGGTGGCAGCCAGGATGTAGGTCAGGAACAGCGTGATCACGGCGAAGACCGCCAGCTTGACGCCGGACCTGATGGTGTAGGCGTTCATGAGTAGGACACCGCGGTCCCCCGCAGCGCCGGTCCGTAGAGCAGGTCGGCGAGGCCGCTCACCTGGCCCGTCGGCTGGTGGGTGGCGGCGCCCACTATCCCGGCGATCTGGTCCTGCTCGGCTTGGGTGCCGCTGGGATCGGCCATGTCAGCAGTCGGCGTGACCGCGCCGTTGGTGGCGCCCTTCTTGTAGCCCGGGCAGTTGGGGCCCAGCGCCTCGCCGTCAACATAGGTGGGGCAGTCCTCAGGGAGGACGTACGGACCACGGTCCTTGACCACCTGGGCCCGGATGTGCAGGTAGGGACCCTGGCCGCCAAGGGCGTCGTTGATGCGCGGAGTGAGCTGGGTCAGCCCCTGGAAGATGTAGGGGATGAACGTGCCGTTGTCCCGCACGGTCGTCAGGATCGGCTTGCTCACCTTGCCAAGCGTCACCAGGCCCTGCTCGTTGTTGGCAAGCACCCTGGTCGCCGTGGTGGCGAAGCCGTTGGTGCCCTTGAGGAAGCCGATCAGGTCCGGCTGGAACTTCACGACGTTGTCGCTCTCCGCCGAGGAGTTCGCGAGCAGTCGGAAGAAGTCCGGCGCCGCCGCATTGAGGTTGTCGGCGAGGTCGGCGAGCTCGCTGATGTCGGTGTTGAGGTCGTCCAGCGCGGGGTTGAAGCCCTTGAAGTATTTCTGGGCCCGGACGAGGTTGTCCCCCAGGGCGTCACCGCGCCCCTGCAATGCGGTCGCGATCGAGGACAGCGTCGAGTTGAGCTTGGCCGGCTGCACCGTCTGCAGCACCGGGACCAGGTCGTCGAAGACCTTGCCGATTTCGATGGCGGTCGAGCTGCGATCCTGCGGGATGACGTCGCCAGCCTTGATGGCCGGAACGCCGGTGGGCTGGCCCGCCGGCACCACGAGGTCGACGAACTTCTCCCCGAACAGCGTCTTGGGCAGGATGCGTGCCTGCACGTCGTTGGGGATGAGCTTGGTCATCTCGGGCTTCAGAGCGAGCTTGAGCAGCGCGCCGGTCCCCGTGGAGCGCACCGAGCGGACGTCGCCGACGATGAGGCCGCGCAGCTTGACGTCGGCCTGCTGGCCGAGCTGGTTGCCGACGCGGTCGGCCTCCAACGTGACGTCCGTGGTGGGCGTGAAGGTCTTGGCGTAGAAGGCGATCGACAAGGCGATCAGGCCACCGACGACGGCAAGGAAGCCCAGGCCGAGCAGCTTGGGCTTGGCGCCACGCACGAAGCGGCGCCCGGCGCCGGACAGAAAGGCGGGGAGCCCATCGGACAGGGCGGTGGACAGTCGGGTCAGGGACGGCATAGGGGCTCCTAGCCAGCAAGCCGGACGGTGGCGGTGGCGCCCCAGAGGGCGAGGGAGAGGAAGAAGTCGACGACGTTGATCGCCACGAGCGACGTGCGGATCGCGCGGCCGACGGCGACGCCGACACCCGCCGGTCCGCCCGAGGCGTTGTAGCCGTTGTAGCAGTGGATCAGCACGATGACCACCGCGAAGATGATCACCTTGATGAGGCTGTAGAAGACGTCGACCGGTGGCAGGAACTCGTGGAAATAGTGGTCATAGGTGCCGGTCGACTGCTTGAACTGGAAACCGACGATCACCCTGGTGGCGAGATAGCTCGTGAGCAGCCCGATGAAGTAGAGCGGGATGACGGCCACCAGGGCGGCGATGATCCGCGTGGTCACGAGATAGGGCACCGACGGCACCGCCATCACCTCGAGGGCGTCGATCTCCTCCGAGACACGCATGGCACCCAACGTGGCGGTGAAGCCGCAGCCGACGGTGGCGGCCAGCGCCAGGCCGGCGACGAGAGGGGCGATCTCACGGGTGTTGAAGTATGCGGAGATGAAGCCGGTGAGCGAGGCGGAGCCGAGCTGGTTCAGCGCCTGGTATCCCTCCAGCCCGACCTCGGTGCCGGTGAAGAAGCAGATGAAGGCGATCACGCCCACGGTGCCGCCGATGACGGTCAGGGCACCACTGCCGAGGCTCACCTCGGCCAGCAGCCGGGTGACCTCCTTCTTGTAGTTGACGAGCGTCTTGGGCGCATAGCCGAGGGCGCGGGCGTAGAACGACAGCTGCCCCCCGAGATTGTCCAGAGAGTCGAGCGGCTTCTTGAGCCCTTTGCCAAAGGAGCGGAGGATCCGCCTGCCGGGCAGGGCGAGGCTGGCCACGGTCAGGAGCCCTTCTGCGGGACGATCTGGAAGTAGACCGCCGTCATGATGAAGTTGAGCAGGAACAGCAGCATGAACGTGATGACGACGCTCTGGTTGACGGCGTCGCCCACCCCTTTCGGTCCGCCCTTGGCGTTGAGTCCCTTATAGGCCGCCACCAGCGCCGCGACGGCGCCGAAGACTGCGGCCTTGACCTCCCCGGCATAGAGGTCGGGCAGCTGCGCCAGCGCCGTGAACGACTGCAGGTAGGCACCAGGGGTGCCCTTCTGCAGGATGACATTGAAAAAGTAGCCACCGCAGACGCCGACGACGCTCACCAGGCCGTTGAGCAGGACGGCGACCAGGATGCTGGCGAACACCCGCGGGACCACGAGGCGCTGGATCGGGGAGATCCCGAGCACCTCCATGGCGTCGAGCTCGTCTCGGATCTTGCGTGACCCCAGGTCCGCGGCGATGGCCGACCCGCCGGCGCCGGCGATCAGCAGGGCCGTGACGATGGGCGAGGCCTCGCGGATGATGGCCAGCACCGCCGCCGCGCCGGTGAAGCTCTGCGCGCCCAGCTGGCGGGTGAGGTTGCCCAGCTGCAGGGCGATGACAGCACCGAAGGGGATCGAGATCAGCGCGGTCGGCAGGATCGTGACGCTGGCAATGAACCAGCTCTGCTGGATGAACTCCGCAAGCTGGAACGGGCGGCGAAACATTGCCCGGATCACGTCGAGCATCAGCGCGAACAGGTTGCCGGTCTGCCGCAGCGGCGCCGCGGCCTTCTGGGTCAGGACGGTCACGCATCACCGCCCGTGCCGGGGGCATCGGCGCGAGATCGGCTGCGCCGGCCGTCGGCGCCACGGGAGGCTGCACCCCTGGCGACGGCGGACCTCGCCGCCTCCGCCGCGCGCGAACCGCCGGAGCGGGGCGGGGGCACCCGCTCGGCTGCCGGCTCGTCGAACTCCTCGACCGGCATCGCCCGGCCGTCGCGGTCGTAGCCGTCGGCGTCGTAGCCGTCCCGGGCGTATCCCTCTGCGTCGTACCCGTCCCGCGCGAACCCCTGGGCGTCGTAGCCGTCGCGGCCGTATCCGTCGGCGTCGTAGCTGTCGTAGGTGTCGCGGTCGTCGGCGGTGAGATCGTCGTAGTCGGGCTGGGGAGCTGCCTGCTCGCGCGCAGGTGCAAAGGCCTGGGTCCGCTCGGCCAGGCGCACGGACTCACGCTCGCCGCCCTTGCCCTGCCCGGACCGCGGCGCGCGGCGCTCCGGCTCCACAGTGGTGCGGACGTCGTCGAAGTACTGCGCGTACTGCGGGTCGACATAGGAGCCGGGCGGCGGGCTGATCCCGTGCTCGTACAACCACGCACCCGGCACGCGCTGGGTCTGGCGGGCGTTGCCATCGGAGGGGCTCAGCTGCGGCTCGATCGGCGGCAGGTCCGGCACCTCGGCATCGGCCTCGGCCGCGAGCGCCGCGGCGTCCTTCTCCTCCGACATGCCGATGGGGCCCTCGCGCTTGGCGTTGAGAAACTGCTTGACCACTGGCTCCTGGCTCGACAGCAGCATCTCGCGCGGGCCGAACATGGTGAGATTGCGCCGGAAGAGCAGACCAATGTTGTCCGGCACCGTCCGCGCCGTGTTGATGTCGTGGGTGACGATCAGGAACGTCGCCTCGATCTGGGAGTTCAGGTCGACGATCAGCTGGTTGAGGAACGACGTGCGCACCGGGTCCAGGCCTGAGTCGGGCTCGTCGAAGAGCAGGATCTCGGGGTCGAGCACGAGAGCCCGCGCCAAGCCGGCCCGCTTGCGCATCCCACCGGAGATCTCGCCGGGGAGCTTGCCCTCGGCACCGATCAGGCCGACCAGGTCGAACTTCTCCATGACGATCCGCTTGATCTCCGACTCGCCCTTGCGGGTGTGCTCGCGCAACGGGAATGCGACGTTGTCATAAAGATTCTGCGAGCCGAACAGGGCACCGTCCTGGAAGAGCACCCCGAACAGCTTGCGCACCTCGTAGAGCTCACGCTCAGACAGCCGGGGCAGGTCCTTGCCCTCGATGAAGATGCTGCCGCCATTGGGCTTCAGCAGACCGATCAGGGTCTTCAGGAAGACCGACTTGCCGGTCCCCGACGGCCCCAGCAGGACGCTGATCTCCCCCTTCGGCAGGGTCAGGGTGACGTCCTGCCAGATGGTCTGGGAGCCGAACCGCTTGGTCAGGCCCTCGACCCGCACCTCGACACCCACGAGTGACCGTCCGCCTTCCGCTGCCCGACCCCCCGGGATGCACGGGCCCGCCGAGGTCCTCCGGCGTCCACCCGATCCAGCCCAGGGAGGCGGGCGGTAGGGGTGACGGTCTCGGGTGCCTTCAACGTGCTCGCGGTCACGGCCGTGCGCCTGTGACCGGACCCACAGTACGTGTCTCCAGCCCGTTTCGTACAGGCATGGGCGGCTGGCGGGGGTTGACAACAGCGAGCCATCCCTTCCGTTACTGGGCGGTAGCCGTTACCGTGCCGCCGCCCGCCGCCGTCTGCGCCCTGTCAGGCCACCCGCGACGCAACATGCCACTGGGGCGGCCGGCTCTCGCCGGCCGCCCCAGGAGACGGCGCTGGTGCTGCTGATGCGCTGCTCGTGCGCCGCCAGGACCCGGTCGGTCCCGCCGACCTACTTGACGGTCACGGTGGCTCCGGCGCCCTCGAGGGCCGCCTTCGCCTTCTCGGCCGCCTCCTTGGTGACCTTCTCCAGGAGGGCCTTGGGCGCGCCGTCCACGAGGTCCTTGGCCTCCTTCAGCCCGAGGCTCGTCAGCGTGCGCACCTCCTTGATGACCTGGATCTTCTTGTCGCCGGCGGCCTCGAGGACGACGTCGAACTCGTCCTGCTCCTCGACGGCCTCGGGGGCGGCCGCACCGCCACCCGGGGCGGCCGCGGCGGCGGCGACGGGGGCGGTCGCTGTGACCCCGAAGGTGTCCTCGAACTGCTTCACGAACTCGCTCAACTCGAGGAGGGTCATCTCCTTGAACGCGTCGAGCAGCTCGTCGGTGCTGAGCTTCGCCATGGTGGCGGTCCTTCCTCGTCTGATGCAGGGGTGGATGGGGCCTGGAGTGCTGGTGCTCGTGGGCTGGTGGAGCTACTCGTCGGTCTGGATCCCGGCACCGGAGGCGGTGTCGGCGTCGTCCGGGGCATCGGCGTTGGACGTCGGCGCCGGACCGCCGGCCTCGACCGCCAGCGCGTCGTCGGCGGTCAGGGTGACCGCCGGCAGCTCGGAGGCGGTGGGGGTGGCTTCAGCAGCCTGCGCGCCCCCCGTCTCGATGCCGCTGTCGGCGGTCAGCCCGGCGACCGAGTCGGTGACCTGGCCAGACCCGGCGGCGAGCACGGACGGGTCGGCCTCGGCCTTGGCCCGCAGGGCCTCGACCACTCGGGCGGCTTGGGCGAGCGGCGCCTGGAACAGCGCTGCCGCCTTGGTCGTCGTGGCATTGAGGGCACCGGCGAGCTTGGCGAGGAGCACCTCACGTGACTCGAGGTCTGCCAGCCGGCCGATCTCGGTGGGTGAGATCGCCCTGCCGTCGAGAACTCCGCCCTTGACCACGAGCAGCGGATGGTCCCGGCCGAACGCACGCAGCGCCTTGGCCGCCTCGACCGGGTCGCCGACGACGAAGGCCACGGCGGTCGGGCCGACGAGGAGAGCGTCGAGCCCGGCGACGCCGGCCTGCTCCGCGGCGATCTTGGTCAGGGTATTCTTCACGACCGAATAGGTCGTCTGGACGCCGAGGGTGCGACGAAGCTCGGTGATCTGGGCCACTGTCAGCCCGCGGTACTCGGTGAGCACGGCGGCCGAGGAGCCACGGAAGTTGTCCGCGATCTCCGCGACGGCGGCGCGCTTGGCCCCCGCCTTGCTGGGACCGGCCACGGGCGTCTCCTCGTCTGTTGGATGCCGGGCCGGCGGGAGAGGCGGGATCGGGCGGCTGCCCTGAATGGGCACGGGGCGGGAGCGCAGGCTCGACCGCCCACCCCAGAGGGCTGTGGCGATCCGGCTCATCCTGCGCAGGTCGCCCGCTGCTGCGGGACCTTCACCTGCTCGCGCAGGAACCGGCGGTCTGGGGGTGGGGCGGGTCTCGTACCGTGCCAGGTTAGCAGTCGGGCCGGTCAGCCAGCGACAGCGCCGTCCTCCAGCAGGTTGCGGGTCTTGCCCGGGTCGACCGGGATGCCCGGGCCCATGGTGGTGGCGAAGGTGATCCGCTTGACATACCGCCCCTTGGACGAGGACGGCTTCGCCCTCAGGATCTCGTCCAGCGCCGCCGTGTAGTTCTCCACGAGGGCCTGCTCGGTGAAACTCGCCTTGCCCAGCACCACGTGCAGGTTCCCCTGCTTGTCGACGCGGAACTCGATCTTGCCGCCACGGATCTCGGTGACCGCCCGCGCCACGTCCGGGGTCACTGTGCCGGTCTTCGGGTTCGGCATCAGGCCGCGGGGACCCAGGATGCGCGCGATCCGGCCGACCTTGGCCATCTGGTCCGGCGTCGCCACCGCGGCGTCGAAGTCCAGGTAGCCACCCTGGATCTCGGCGATCAGGTCGTCGCTGCCGACCTTCTCGGCGCCGGCGGCGATGGCAGCCTCCGCGGCCGCGCCGGTCGCAAAGGCGATCACCCGCACGCTCTTGCCGGTGCCGTTGGGCAATGCGACGGTGCCGCGGACCATCTGGTCGGCCTTACGGGGGTCTACGCCGAGGACCATGGCTGCCTCGACGGTGGCGTCGTAGGACGTCGTCGACGTCTCCTTGGCCAGCCGGACGCCTTCGAGCGGCGTGTAGATCCGGCCCGGCTCGATCTTCTCGAGGGCGGCGCGGTACTTCTTGCCGTGCTTCATAACGTGCTCCTTCGCGTGCTGGATGCCGTGGTGCAGGCGGGCCGGGCGGCCCTCCCACGTGGTGCGTCTGCCGGTCAGTCCCCGACGGTGATGCCCATCGAGCGGGCGGTCCCGGCAATGATCTTCTCGGCCTGGTCGAGATCGTTGGCGTTGAGGTCCTGCAGCTTGGTCTGCGCGATCTCGCGGACCTGGCTGCGCGTGAGCGCGGCCACCTTGGCGGTGTGCGGCGTCGGGCTGCCCTTCTCCACGCCCGCCGCCTTGAGGATCAGGCGGGCCGCCGGCGGCGTCTTGGTGACGAAGGAGAACGACCGGTCTTCGAAGACGCTGATCTCCACCGGTACGACGTTGCCGCGCTGCGACTCGGTCGCGGCGTTGTACTGCTTGCAGAACTCCATGATGTTGACACCGTGCTGGCCGAGCGCCGGGCCGACCGGTGGCGCGGGAGTGGCCGCGCCGGCGTTGATCTGGAGCTTGATGATCGCGGTGAGCTTCTTCTTCTTGGGAGGCATGGCGTCTCTCGCTAGATCTTGCTGACCTGGGTGAAGGCCAGTTCGACCGGGGTCTCCCGGCCGAAGATGGACACGAGCACCTTGAGCCGCTGGGACTCGAGGTTGATCTCGCTGATGCTGGCGGGCAAGGTGGCGAACGGGCCGTCCATGACGGTGACCGACTCGCCGATGGTGAAGTCGGAGACGGCGGCCGGCTCCGCGCTCGCCCCGGCCGCACCGGTGCTGCCGGCGGCGCCCACCGACACGGGCGGGGCCAGCACGTCGGCGATCTCGGCGATCGACAGCGGCGAAGGCCGATTGGTCAGGCCCACGAACCCGGTGACGCCGGGCGTGTTCTTCACGGCGTTCCACGACTCGTCGGTGAGGTCCATGCGGACGTAGATGTAGCCCGGGTACTTCTTCTGCTGCACGGTCTTGCGGGTGCCATTCTTGATCTGCACGACCTCCTCGGTGGGGACCTCGATCTGGTAGATGAAGTCCTCCATGTTCAGCGAGGTCGTCCTGGTCTCCAGGTTGGTCTTGACCTTGTTCTCGTAGCCGGCGTAGGAGTGCACGACATACCAGTCGCCGTACTGGCCGCGCAGCTCCCGCAGGAAGGCCTCGCGGGGGTCCTCCTCGGCGGGGGGTGCGTTGACAGTCAGCACGGTCTCGTCGGTCAGGTATCCCGATGGCCCGTCCACGGTGCCGTCTCCGAGCCCACCGGCGTCGCCGGTCATGCTCTCCTCACCGGGCTCGCTGCCCGCCGCGCTGGACGGAACGAGACCGCGGAACTCGTCCGCCGGCGTCTCGGCGTCGACGGCCTCCTCCTGCTCGGAGCGGGCGAGCGGCGCCCGCTCCGCGAGGGCGTCGAACGGATCGTGCGGCTGCTGGGACACGGGCTGCGGGGCTCCTCGGGATGCGGGTGGTGCGGGGGTGCGATCAGCCGAACAGGGCGATGATCGCCTTGCCGAGGCCGAAGTCCAGGGCACTGACAAGGGCGGTCATGAAGATGACGAAGACGAGCACGACCGTGACATAGGTCAGCAGCTGCTGGCGGCTGGGATAGTTGACCTTGCGCAGCTCGCTGGCGACCTCGCGGGAGAAGGTCTGCGTCCTGGCAATGCGGCCGGGCCCCCGGTCGCTCTTGTCGCTGCGGACGCCGCGGCCACCGGCGGCAGGCGCTGGGGTCGGTGGGGCCTCGGCGGTCATCGGCTCTCCTGTCCGGTCAGTGCGGATGGCTGGCGGTCGGCTGGTGCAGGCTGAGCTGGCACGGGCGGCAGGACTTGAACCTGCAACAACCGGTTTTGGAGACCGGTGCTCTGCCAATTGAGCTACGCCCGTCCACGAGCCCCGGCGCCCCGCCGTGAGCATGGCCCAGGGCAGGCCACGGCAGGGCTCCGCAGAGCCCGTCCGAGAAGTGTACGGCGTCGCGCCGGGGCCAATCCCGTCGCGTCGGCCCGGCGTCCTCTGCGACCATGGGCCTCGTGACCACCACCGTGCGCAGCGAGGCGCCTGGCCAGGCCGCGACACCCACCCCGGCTCCGGCTCGCCGCATCAGCGCGCGGGTCGGCGCCATCGCGCCGTCGGCGACTCTCGCCGTGGACGCGAAGGCCAAGGCGCTGCAGGCCGCCGGGGTGGACGTGGTCGGCTTCGGTGCCGGCGAACCCGACTTCCCCACCCCGCAGCACATCGTCGCGGCCGCCGAGCGGGCCTGCCGCGAGCCGCGCTATCACCACTACACCCCCACTGCGGGACTTCCGGCGCTGCGCGAGGCGATAGCCGCCAAGACGCTGCGCGACAGCGGGCTGGCGGTCAGCCCCGGCCAGGTGCTGGTCACCAACGGCGGCAAGCAGGCCATCTACAACGCCTTCGCCGCCCTCCTCGACCCGGGTGACGAGGTGTTGCTGCCGGCGCCGTACTGGACGACGTACCCGGAGTCGGTCCGGCTCGCCGGCGGCGTACCGGTCGAGGTGGAAACGACGGCCGCGGCGGGCTACCACGTGACGGTCGAGCAGCTGGAGGCGGCGCGCACGCCCCGCACCAAGGTGCTGCTGTTCGTCAGCCCGGATAACCCCACCGGCGCCGTGCACACACCGGAGGAGGTCCGCGCGCTCGGTGCCTGGGCGGACAGCCAGGGCCTCTGGGTGGTCACCGACGAGATCTACGAGCACCTGGTCTACGGCGATGCGCGCTTCTCCTCCATGCCGGTGGAGGTGCCAGCCATCGCGGAGCGGTGCGTGGTGGTCAACGGCGTCGCCAAGACCTACGCGATGACCGGATGGCGGGTGGGCTGGCTGATCGGGCCGACCGATGTGGTCACGGCAGCGACCAACCTGCAGAGCCACTCGACATCCAACGTGTCCAACGTGTCGCAGGCCGCCGCGCTTGCCGCCGTGTCGGGCGACCTCGCCGCGGCGGGCGAGATGCGCGAGGCCTTCGACCGGCGCCGCCGGCTCATGCACGGGCTGCTGTCGGCCATCCCCGGCGTGCGCTGTCCGGAGCCGCAGGGCGCGTTCTACTGCTTCCCCGACGTCTCGGGAGTGCTGGGACGGCCGCTGCGCGGGCGTGTGCCGCAGACCTCCGCCGAACTCGCCGCGCTGGCGCTGGAGGAAGCGCGGGTGGCCGTGGTGCCGGGGGAGGCATTTGGGGCGCCTGGTCACTTCCGGCTGTCCTATGCCCTCGGCGACGATGACCTGCGGGCCGGAGTCGCCCGGCTGGCAGACCTGCTGGGCGAGGTCGAACTCTGAGGCTGCGTCAGGTCCGCTGAGCTAGGCGAGTCAGGCGAGCTGGACGGTGGCGCGCGCAGCGCCCAGCACGGTGGTGTCGCCGACGGTCGCGGTGAGCGCCACCACGACCCTGCCGCCCTCGAGCTTGTCCTCCACGACGCCGTTGACGCTGAGCACCGCGCCCTTGTCGTCGTCCGGGACGACCACGGGCTTGGAGAAGCGCACCGAGTAGGACAGCACCGCGCCGGGGTCGCCCACCCAGTCGGTCACGACGCGGCCGGCTTCGGCCATCGTGAACATCCCGTGCGCGATCACGTCCGGGAGGCCGACGGCCTTCGCGATCCGCTCGTTCCAATGGATGACGTTGACGTCGCCGCTGGCCCCGCAGTACTGCACCAGGTTCACCCTGCCGACGGCGAAGAACGAGCCAGGAAGCTCGGTGCCCACCTCGACGCTGTCATAGGACACGGTGGCGGCCATCAGGACTCCTTCTGCTCGGCGGTGCCGCGGCTGACGATAACGCTGGTCGTGGTCGCCACGGTCTCGCCCTCGGTGGTGCTGACCTCGCCGACCATGGTGAGCAGCTCATTGCGGCCGGCGTCGCGGATGTCGCCCACCCGGGTCTTCACGGTCAGCACGTCGCCGGCGCGGACCGGGCGGTGCAGGGTGAATGCCTGCTCGCCGTGGACGACGCGGCTGTAGTCCAGCCCGAGCTCGGGGTCGACGATCGGGCTGTCGAAGGGGAAGCGGAAGCCAAGCACGGTCAGGAACGTCGGGGGCGCGATGACGTCCAGGTGGCCGAGCGCCTTGGCCGCCTCCGGGTCCACGTAGACCGGGTTCTGGTCGCCGATGGCCGTGACGAAGTCGCGGATCTTCTCCCGGGACACCTCATAGGTCCCGCTTGCGGAGTACTCGCGGCCGATGAAGTCGCGGTTGATCGGCACGACGGTCCTCTCGAAGCCCCCGCGGTGACCGACCGGTCACCGCGCTGCGGCGACGCTAGCAGCCGCCCTGTCCCGGTCTCGGGTCGTCAGGCGCCAGGCGTCGTCAGGCGCCAGGCGTCGCCGAGTAGGCGGCCGCTGCCACCGCCAGCGTGCTGAGCAGCACCAGCAGCAGGGCACCGAGCAGCAGAGCGCGGCGCCGAGCTGTGTGCTCGGGGACCCAGATGAGCGCGAGGGCGGCGATCACGATCAGCGGCAGCCCGACCGCCGGCAGGCCGACGGCCAGAATGCGGGCCCCGCCCGAGCACCCGAAGGCGGCGGCGCCCCGGTGCGCGGCGGCGTAGGCCTTGCAGGCAGCGGGCTGGTCGTAGCGCTGCGCGTCGAGCAGGGCCACCAGCAATCCGGACAGGATGCCGAGGCTGCCGAGCACAGCGGACCCGGCGCCGACGAGGCGCTCCCGAGGAGCGTCATGTGCATGCGCCGCGACCAGGACCGGTGTCCGAGCGGAGTGGTCCAGCTGGGGCGGCAGCACGACAACCGTGCCGCCGCCGCCGGCATCGGCCTCCGGTGGCAGGCGCGCCGACTTCGGAGGTGGCGGGATGGCCGTGCTGCCTGGGGTGCGGGTGTCGCCAGCCCCGGTGACGGCGAGCGTCGGGCGGCCCGGGGTGGCGCGCGGGACCCACCCGGCGAGCGGAAGCCCGGTGTGCCGGTGCCCACCCCCTGGCCCGACGGGGCGGCCGGCCTCCCCGACCTCGACCGGCGCTCCAGGCTCGCGAGGTGCCACGACGTCGCCGTTCGGTGTGGAACCACTGTCCGCTCGACCGGGGCGTGCTGGGCCCGGCGGGGTCAGCGGGTCTCGCGGTGCTCGGTGTGCTGGCGGCAGTGCTTGCAGAACTTGGCCAGCTCCATGCGGTCCGGGTCGTTGCGCCGATTCTTCTTCGTGATGTAGTTGCGGTTCTTACACACCTGGCAGGCCAGCGTGATCTTGGGACGGACGTCGGTGGCGGCCACAGCGGGTGCCTCTGCTCTCGATGGTTGCGGGTGCGCGCACCTCGCGCAGCCGTTTGACAAGGGTAGCGGTGGCCGGAATCGAACCGGCGACACAGCGATTATGAGCCGCTTGCTCTGCCGACTGAGCTACACCGCCGCCGTGAGCCCCCTTACGGAATCGAACCGTAGACCTTCTCCTTACCATGGAGACGCTCTGCCGACTGAGCTAAGGGGGCCGGTCGGGCAGGGTCCAACACTACAGCAGTGCCCAGCCACGCCCTCGGGGACGGGTGACCGTGCACGCCGCGGGCCCCGTCCCGATGGCGCGGGAGGGGCCCGGTGGCGGGTGTTGGGTTCGAACCAACGTAGGCAGAGC
>JAABUP010000473.1_pt1 | contig 89007 bp, 99 predicted proteins | sample 5559201 | NCBI WGS metagenome assembly JAABUP01 (sample SAMN10711887, study PRJNA513373) | rock metagenome | isolation source: Antarctica rocks | place: Antarctica | reverse complement strand
ACCCCCTCCTCCCCCTCCTCCTCCACCACCACCTCCAGGCACCCCTCTGTACCCTCCTCCGCCCCCACCTCCTCCCCCACCACCCCCAAGCAGTAACCTGGTCCAACCTGGTTCACCTGTGCCATCACCTCCTCCACACTTGCAACCTCTGCCCGCCCCAAACTCCTTCACCCCACCAGGTCCCAATGCTGAACAGACACCACTACCACTACTGGAAGTCTCACCAATAACAGCAGGCAGTCCTCCTTTGTATGGAGCACCAGCGCCAAGTCTTTTGGCATCAACCTCAGTGCCATCACAGCAGTTGACAGCTCCAGTGCAAAATGTTGTTCTGGCGCTTTATCAGCAGCCTGCCCCATTAGTGCCATCTGAGGATGTGGCTGCCCCAGCAGCTTCAGCAGCGACTGCTACATTGACAGCGCAGCCCCAGCCTGAGGCACAGGCACAGGGGCTGTTGGCACAGCACGCAGCCCCAGGCCCTGAAGGCTTTCCTTGACATGCAGAAGTCCTCAGGTACAGGAATCTCCTTCTCTCACTACTGAAAGCCGTCATGTGCCATACCACTATAACGCCACACTTCACTTCTGGTGCTGTTGCTGAGCCTGTCACAAGCCATATATTATTGCGACCTGCCACTGACTAGTCGGTCTTTGCAAATTCAGGAAATCCTGGCAAGCTATGGGGTGATCCCGGCAATGTCTCTCAAGAGACTTGAGGCTTCTCATAACATTTACAATCACAGTTCTGAGTGATTTCAGCGTGGTGTGAAGTCCACAATTGTCAACACATTCACTCTCCCAAGCAGCATGTGTGAACCCTGTCCATACACTTTTAGTCATGCGTCGTGTACATTACTAATAGCCCAATATGTCTGAATAAAGATGTGCAATTCATCTAACTAGCCCTTTTCCAGCTCTGCTTTTGGCACAGTACTAGTCCAGTATTTCATTAGACAGCAGGTCCAGCAGAAAGCAGGTGCAGCATTTGCAGAGGCAGCGTTGGAACCCTTTAGCAACACTGCCTTTGACTTTTTTGACAAAGACTTTTCAAACTGACTGCGCTGTGAACAGTACAACAGCTTGCGTGCAAAAGGTTTTTTCATGTATACACCTCAGGCTGTCAACAGTGAATGTGCTGTGCACAAGGGCGACAATTTGTTTCCTCCAGACAAACTATGAGAGCAGATTCATGCTGTGTTGACATCACAGCACTGGAACTAGCTGTGTTGCCCTCTCTGTCCCATGCACAGCCAGCAAGCATCAGCTACTGTAGGCTTGGCCGAAGCAGTGTCCAACTCACGTGAATGCATGCACTATTGACAGCCTGCTGAAGCCATGCTGGCCAAGAATATCTGCCATGATTTACAGCAAAAGAAGATCAATGCCTGCCCCAAGCTGTTCGATTTTGCAGAGACTGACACTCAGCCCCTGGGCTAGCAACATCTGGCCATGCAAACCATGACTGGCAGCGTATGCTATGCTGAACCAGCAAAGGCTGACACCAGGTATTGACCTACTGATGAGCATGTTCAGTCCGTTGGACGGTCAGAAAGGTTGGGCACGTAACTGCAGCTAGCAAAATCGGGCAGGAGAGTTTTTCAAACGTAGATGACCAGTTCATCCCCGACATTCAAACCTGGCATGCTGACAGCAGCACTCAGCATGGCACACGACCTGCTTCCGTAGGCTTGAATTCAAGAAGTCTGCACAACTATATGGCACACTGTGTCGATCGACGTCGGGTAGGAGTGGACAAACGCAGCTCAAGCATACGTGCCACTGCTTTCGCTGTATAGCCGGCTCAGTTGCTTGCACGCGCATCAGGCGCTGAGCGCAGCTCTCACGAACTCTTGCAGAGTCTGACCTCACAGCTGAGGCTTGCTGTACTGCCTGGACAGCTTTGGCGACCCGCAGCACAGCTTGGAGCGTCCGTTCCGTCTGCCTGGCTAACTCTCCACCGCTGGTTGCATTGAAAGCTGGATTGCGCGTTTGGGGTGCTTCCACAAGCTGCGCTTGCACAGGCAGAATGTTTCTGAGACGCTGCACAGCATTCGCCTCCAGTGTGCGATCGCCTGCGACGATCGTTGTTCTCACAGTGCTGGTGGTGGCCTCTGGTTTGACACTCGTGGCAGGTAAGTCTCTGCTGGCTGGCATTTCAGCATCTGCTCCGTTGTGCTGTGAGCCTTGCTTCTGTGTTGTGTGTTGAGAAATCTCCTGGCCATAAGCAGGGCAAGCATGCACCTGCTCTGATGTGGCCCCAAGCACCTTTTACACATGCGCAAAGCAGGTAAAGTAGTCTTGTACCATGATTACCATCTTTGAAGCTTATATCCCTTGGGTACAACCATCGTCCATGCCATGACGGGCACCAAAAGATACACCCCCAGCTCAGCCTTTGGCTAATGACAACACCTGCAATCTGTGCTGCAGCAAAGTCTAGGGCAGTGCCAAGCTATTTCAGGGGCAGCTCCTGGTCTTCCTGAGGGCTTCTGTCAGACTACTTGTGGCCGATGCACTTGTCCACCCGGATCCTCATCATCATCACCATCTTCACCATCTTCACCAATGTCTTCACCACCTCCCACCACACAGTCACAACCTTCCACTCCATTGTTCTCTTCTGTAACCACCCCAGCAACCAGCACACCAACAGCTACCTCTCCACCATGCATATGCACAGACACTCAGCCTGACAGCAAGTACACCTGTGCACAGCAAAAGGCCTTTGGAAAGTGCTCCCAGAACTTTGTGCTTGGACAAGGGCACTGCCAGACTACATGTGGCCAGTGCAAATGCAACCCTTCCTGTACTTGTGATGACGTGCAGCCCTCTGGCTCTTTCACCTGTGCTCAGCAGGTATGCTGCACTGCTGCTATGATCCAGCAAGTCCAATGTAATGTCAACAAACACTGCCCTTGGATGGAAGGTGCACTGTAAGTTAGGGCTACTCTGACACATGCAGAGTCAGCTTTGGTCATGTACACCAGTCACCACAAAGTTGGTTGTGAGCTTGGATTGCATATAGCAAAGCTCAAAGCATTTGATGTCATGAAATTGTCTATGCTCTGTTGTGCATTGCTACAAGCACTGCCTGCTTAGTGGCAGTGCTGATGATGCCCTAGCTGTGCTTGCAGAAAGCTTTTGGTCAGTGCTCAGCAGCCTTCATGACTAAGGGCAGCAACTACAATCCAGTAGCCCCACATGGCTACTGCCGGATCACATGTGGTGCCTGCACATGTCAACCACCCAGCCCCCCGCCCAGTCCCCCACCACCACCTCCTCCACCCCCACCACCTCCTCCTCCCCCTCCCTGCATGTGTGCTGATGTGCCACCTGACAACAGCTTCACCTGTGCTCAGCAGGTGTGCACTGGCTACTCAGTCTGCCACTGCTGTGCTTGTTATACATGGCAGCTGAACAGTACAAGCAGACAGCCTGTGTGTTGCCAGTTTGTACATGACACGGTAGTAGGCTAACTTTTTTGCATGCACCTGTTGTTCCATGTGTCCATGGCAGCATCAGCACAGGCTCACATGCATAAATTCATAGCAAGGTGGAATTTATGTATGCAATTCTGTCTGTACTCACATGCAGCAAGAACCGATGACCACTTCAGCACGTCACAGCACATCACTGAATGAAATTCTGACTGGTACTCAATTAGCTCTTGCTCAGGCTTGCAGTAAGACACTTCACCAGCATTGTCATGCCAGAATGGGCTTGCTGCAGAAAGGCTATGGACAGTGCTCAGCGTCCTTCATGCTCACCACAAGCTCTGCTAATCCAAATGGCTTTTGTGCAAACACATGTGGCCGCTGCAATTGCACCTCACTGGTTTCTTCCAGCAGTCCAGGGGCTGCAACCAACAGCCCTGTGACTGTCTCCAGCACCGTCTCCAGTCCTGGAGCTATGCCAAGCAGTCCTGAGGCTACTCTTGCAAGCACTGGGGCTGTTCCCAGCAGCCCTGTGTCTGCAGTCAAGTCACCAGCTGTGCCTACACTCGGACCTCCTGCCCCGCTGAGCGCTGCTTACCTGGCTAACTGTGACTGCACTGATGTACCTCCATCTGGCACCACATGCCCAGCCCTGGTAAGCTTTTCAGCATGCTTGTGCATCCGGCCAGAAAATGTCCTGCAGATGCAGCTTGCCCTTGCACAACAAAGTATCAAGCCCTACACAAGCAACACTGGGCATTGCTGCTGCATCATGTTGCAACTCATGCTCTTCCTCGGTACACCAAGGATGGTGCCATGACTTGATTGCGTCATAGAATCAGCCATCAGCATCTGTGCATTCAGTATACAGCATGCGGACATTGAAGGGTTGAGGCTCAGTCAAGCGACATGGCTGTCAGGCAAACTAACTCTGTAGTTTTACTGCCTTTGGCTACTTGCAGTTAGCAGCAGGGCAGTGCAATACCTTCGGCACAGTGGAGGGCAATTCTGCGCATCCTGAGGGCTTCTGCCAGCTGACCTGCAATCATTGCAACAACTACTGCGTCCCCAAGAATGGCAAGTCTGTACCTGCTGCACCAACAACATCATCTGGCAGCTCATCTTCTTCCTCCTCTGGAAGCTGCAGTGACAACCCACCAAGCAAACAGTACTCATGTGCTCAGCAGGTGAGAGCCATCTATCATGCAGTGTGCAGCAGGCTCATGGTCTCACACCAAAAGTCTCATATGTCACTGGTAAACGTGCAAGGCTGGTTGACTTGCAGTATCTCCTGCAGAGAGCTCAGTCTGCATTGTCACAGCTGCTGCATTGTCTTGTTGACATCATGCAGCCTAGTCTTGCCCTGTGACATCACGTTGTTTGGCATGAGTTGATGAACGACTTCATTTGTTGGGGAGTGCGTTGGCTGCATCTGCTGTTGCTAGCTATTAGTTTGACTGGCTGCTCTTCTGCTGCAGAAAAGCTTTGGCAAGTGCAACCAGTCTTTCATGACGCAAGGCAACTACTGTGCCAAGACCTGTGGGCGCTGTCACTGAAAAGCCTTTGAGAATGGAAGATGCATGATGAGAACAGACTAAATGACGCCAGCATAGCACAACACATACTGGCTGTTGGTAGAATGCATGCACTTTGCAGTATCTGATGATAGCCTTTCTTTACAACTCTGTCAGTGAAATGCCCAGCATCAATGCTGAAGGTAAATAAAGCAAGCAATGACTAAACAGCAGGTGTTCTTGAGATCAACGAGCGTAGTCAAATCCAGCAATGAATTGTCTGTGTCATAGTAGGTCCTATTGCTCGTAGGATGGAAGATATGCAAACACCATGAGCAGAACAGGACATGCATGGTCAATGTTATTCATTGTGTGAGCCCATTGTGAATGTGGGCCCAAAACATGGTGTCTGGTCTTTTTTGCGTGTCGGTAGCTTGACCTAACAACATCAACAGGATGCAGTTGATGACTGGGCTTGATACTCAATAGATTCGCGCTATGTAGGGCATCCATTGTCATGCAACAGAGAGCTGGCAGCATGCTTAACAGACGCTGCCTGAGTCGACTGCACTTGTCCCTTCTTGCTACTGGCTTCACCCATCAGGCTACTTGGCATTCAGTTTCTGCATCAGAATTTTGTTCATGACCCCGGGATTGACTCTGCCCTTTGACTCTTTCATGACTTGCCTGCAGATGCGCAGCACACAGCATCGATCAAGCACTGCTTCTCAGCTCATGTCCTCACATGATTCAATGGTGTGCAAGCACTGCTGTCATACCATTATGCACAGCCTGTGCAACAGGCACATCTGCACCCAACAAAACAGATCTCAGGATGTCAAAATCTATCAACACTGACATGCTCTGTCTTTGATAGCACTCATGAATGTTGGGCAAGCCTGGCTGTTGCATAAACTTACCCAACAAAATGGCCCTGCAGCTTTGTCTTGCCAGCCCTGTACTGTTCCAGCTGCTTCTGATTTGCAGCTATGACAGCGTCTACAATGGCCTCTATCTGAGCAGGGTCTGAAACCTGAATCAACCCTTTCTGATCAACATACTTCTTCACTCCCTTAGATGCCTTGCCCTGCAGTCATGCCTGAAGTCTGGAGCAATAATGCTTTAACATTTTCTGATCTGTACAGTGCAACATTTGGCGCAACCCCACAGTGTCTTGCAGCGCAAGTAGCTGAATGCAAAAGGTGCCTCAATTTACAGAGAGCAGCGTGATACTCAAGACAGCATCTAGAGCATGTGGCATGTGGGGTTCTACAGATACCACAAGCATGCAAGAGCAAAGATCAGGGCTGTTTTGGCGCGGCATCATTTACCTTTGCAGTGAGGCAAAGTTTGCAGGGAGAATGAGCCAAGTGCAGGTGCAACTCCTGTGTAGTGATTTGTCAGCGCTAAACCTTCTGCTTCAAAGCATACCTGTAGCAGATCTGGCAAGATCTGCTTGCCAATTTTGCCGCTGATGGTGCCATCTTCTATGAGGCTCACCATCTCAGCTAGGTGTGGTGCTTTCAGCTGCAGCTTGCCCATGTCAATTTTGCTCTCCTGCAGCAAAATGAAGCAGCAGGTTGTCACCACAATGAAAGCAGAGGCAGGAAGACAAGCCATCCATGCAGTCAATTGATGACTACTAGCTACTGAGCATGCCTAAGCAGTCAACTCTTCTGGAGAATCGAGTCCAGTGATTTGTATAGAGGACCACAACAGAAGGCTTTACAGGAGGCCTCAGCAGGTGCCATGCCCAACAACCAACGCTGTTGTTATATTCACCTGCTTGTGATGATGGAGCTCGTATAGCAGATGCAGACAAAGACTGCATGTCTAGTTTTGGCTGTCAAACATCAACACTGAGCACATTGCTCACATAGTGTAAGCACTGCTCTGCATGTTGCCACCACTGAGCATATCACTCACATACTACAGGCATTCAGATCTGACAGACAATCAGGAACGACAGCTTCTTCATCCTGAGAGGCTGCTGAGAGGCTGCATGAATGCTCACCAAGCTGCTTCATTGTAGCACAAATGCCATGTATACTGCTGCAGACTTGTATGCTATACCCCATTAGTTACACTGAAAGGAAAGGTAAGCACAGCAAACCCTTGCAGCCTTACCTTGCAGAAAGCCATGATGTCTCCCATGATCCAGTTAGCAGCAGGCTTAGCTGCAGCACCGGCAGCAAGCACAGAATCAAAGTACTGGGCTGTGGGTAGCTCATCTGCTAGCACCAGCACATCGGCAGCAGGCAAGCCAAGCTGCCTGTACTTCCTCCTGAAATCTGCTGGCAAGTCTGGCATGGATGCCTGCAGACAGGACACATTCAATGTTACAAAGGATAAAGTAGCAGCAAAATGTGGAGCACGGCTGAAAACGGTTGTCAAGTTGTGTGGGGACAGGTTGTGACAAGCAAAAGGGATGTGTGGAAGTCAAAAGGGTTCTTGGGCCTTTGGCACAACGTGGGCAGGGTTACAAGCAACTGGACAAAATAGACAAAAATGAAGTTAACCTAGTGTAATTTGACAAAAAAATAAATTGGACCCAGTGCAATTCTGATGGAAGTAATAGGAGTCAAAAGGCTGTGCTGTGCAGTGCGCTTCATGTCTCAGACTGTCTGCATAAAGCCCCGACTAATCTGCATGATCAGGGCCCACATGCCAGGCAAGAAGTATGGGAGCGGTATAGCCATAACAAATGCATCAGACCAGACAACAATAAGTGCTTTTCCTGCTTACAATCAGCCACCAAAGCTGTACAGCCTCTTTGGATTCCACTCTATCCTGCTCGCTGACTCTGAGTGTGACTGTGACTTTGACTCTGGCCCCACTGTGACTGTGACTGTGACTGTGACTGTGACTGTGACTGTGACTGTGACTGTGACTGTGACTGTGACTGTGACTGTGACTGTGACTGTGACTGTGACTGTGACTGTGACTGTGACTGTGACTGTGACTCTGACCCCACTCTAAGTCTAAATAAGATTCTGGCTGCAATTCTGACTGCGTCAACTATGCCTGGACTGGTTGGCTGTAGACCAGGTAACTGAGCTTGATAACTATTCACACCATGCACATCAAGTATGGGCAGGGCTCAGTACCTGCACATCCTGGAGGTATGCTGTAGAGACCTCAAGAGGCGGCAAGTCAGGCTCAGGAAAGTATCTGTAGTCCGCCAGGCCTTCCTTCTTCCTCATGCTCATGGTGACCTGCTTACCCTCGTCCCACAGTCGTGTCTCCTGTACCACTTGCTCTGATCTACCATCCTCAATCAGGTTGACCTGAGTGCGCAGCAGAGACCGTGTACATCTCATGCTGGTGTGCCACCGTGCTTGTACTGTTTCTGTGCCTGAGACTGTTTTTGCACAAGATAGCCTTGTCAAAAGCATGGACTGCTACTGCTTTTGCCCACGATAGCTTGTTCCAAAACAATATGAATGGCTGTGAAGCTCCAAGATCGAACAAAAGGGTGATGTATGCAGATTACTCACTGGAAAGTGGTTGTCTACCCCTCAGCAAATTAAAGAATCGAAGTTCAGCACATCAGCTACCCAGCATGCATCACGCAGCAGTATTGGTATGGCTGACCACATAGCAAGGTCAACCAGTAAGCCTTCAGCCTTGATTGCAAGTATAGTTCACGGCTTGGTAATATGCCATTTGACTTGCAAGGGCGGAATACCTGTCGGTCAATTTCCACGTTGGTGGCTTCATAACATTGCAAAAGTAACATTGCGTAAGTGGCGGTTCATGTTGGCGTTCGTGGGTCAGTAGCATGGCGTCTGACTTGCAGGTGTGCCATACCTGTCGGTCAATTTCAAAGTCGATGGCCCTCTGCATGGCTGAGAAGGAGTTCATGTTCTTCACCTCCACTTTAGTCCCCAGCTCTTCCTGGCCTTGGGGCCGCACCGAGACGTTGACATCACACCTCATAGAGCCTTCCTGCAACACATCCTCAGCTCATGTTAATTATATAACAACAACAACAACAACAACAACAACAACAACAACAACAACAACAACAACAACAACAACAACAACAACAACAACAACAACAACAAAAATAATAACAAAAATAATAAAACAATAATAGGTACACAATGACAACTAATTGTAATCATGAAATTAAGTTCTGTTACATGTGAGAGGAACTGACCAACGGATCCAACCATTACATCTCATGGAGCTTACCTGCAACACATGCAGCCAGGCACGCATCTTCAGCTCACTTGAATCAAGTTGCCAGCACACATGAGAGAAACTGGGCAGATGCAATTGTGCAGACATGAGACAGCAGCTATGGAGATGCGACGTGGGCATAGCGATAGCCAGAAGAGATGAGCATGTCAAGCGGTGCACATGCATCACAGCAGCCCTGCGTTCAAAGGATCAAGGGTGTACGTAACCACCTCTTGCAATTTGCAAAGACATGGCCAAACATGCCATGTGCACGTAATGCCTGCCAGAAGCCTGTATCACTGCAAGCCATTGGCTTACGCGTAAACTGCAGATGCAGCTGATCTGCAGAGCGGAAACTGACCGACATCTCGCCATCTGAGACGCCCAGGAAAACCATGATGCGGCGTAGTTCGGCACCATAAGCAGCCGCATCTTGCCCGGATCGCATGTCGGGCTCTGACACAATCTCCAGCAATGCCTGGCCAGCACGATTGTAATCCACCAGAGAGTAGGCTGAGCCTGTGAGCTGATCTGATCGGCTGTGATTCAGCTTGCCTGCAGAGATAAAAAGCTTCTTTCTGCAGAAGGTGCAACATCATCCAGTTACACATTTGTGGAGCCCTGCTGCTCAGTTTCCTCATGAAGAGCATGACATTGTATGCATGTTTTGAGTATCATTACAGTAAGCAAGGTTGACAGTGGAAAAGAGGAGGAGAAGAGGTTGCGAGACTGCACAGGTGAAATCTTATGTGTGCACACGGCATCATATACAAATTTCTGACCTGCATCTTCTTCAAGATGAGCCCTGGTAATCCCAAAGGTCTTTGTTTCCTTCCCAACCTGCACCTCCAGCTCCCCTGCAGGCCAAAGATTGCAAATGTAACAGTGACACCTGTGACAACCTCCATGACACAGACACAATACACAAATGCAGCATAGCTCAGTCACATGTAACTGGGGCATTGACAGAGCAGTCCACCATGGAAAACTGCAGATGTGATAGGATGTATGCTCTGGAGTTTTGAGCCACACAAGGCAACATTCAATGGCTGACCTTACAAGCAGAGAAAAGCTCAGCAGATGGTGCATGCGCTGTTGCTGTTACTGACCTGCCGTGCAAAGCGGAATATCATACTGTGAGATCTGGTAACCTTTTGGCAGGTCTGGATAGAAATATTGCTTGCGGTCAAATTTGGACTGTGGGGCAATCTTGCATTGCAAGGCAAGACCTGCAAGTACAGCCTGACGCACCACCTCCCTGCTCAACACTGGCAAAGTCCCCTATGAGAACAGACATGGAATAGCTGATCAACAGCGAGAGCTTCAGTGTGTGCTATGGAGTGCTTTGCCAAGCCTGTTTGACTACTATCACAGGTGGTAACAGTTGCAAGACACGAGAAGACTTACTGGGTGTCCAAGACAGACAGGGCACACATGTGTGTTCGGTTCTCCACCATACAAGCTTTTACAATTACAGAATGCCTTGGTGTGAGTCTTGAGCTGAACGTGTGTTTCTATGCCTATCACGGCTTCGCACTTACTAGCCTGCGGCTCAACGAAGGGTGTGAGCAGTTATCTGAGCAGACAATACAGGCCTGTAAAGCCATGCAGAGCTTTAGGCAGCACCTGTTGACTGGTGGCCTTGGCAGGCGCTGCCGCTGCTGTAGAATCACAGCGAAACGTAGGATACGCACGATAATAATGAGATCTCCTGACTGATCCAGACAATGCAAGTGGTGAGCCCAAAGCCAGACGAAGGCCGGATATGGCTCTGCTATATGTAGCCACCGCTGCTTTCCGGCTCGACGAGCAAAATGTACAGGGCGTGACGGTCAAGACTGCGCTGTTCATCCCCTAAAGGACAGACAAATCGCGAGTGCAAAGCCGAGGCCCAGGCAGATATTGTCGCGTCGCATGTATCGCGTCGCAACGCACTCCGAAACCAAGGGAAAGCAAGCGAAGAAGAAGACTGGAACCCCTCGAAAACTGCACCCAAGCAGGCAGTGCTGCCTGTATAAAACGCTCTTTGAGCCAACAATGCATGCACTTGCACCGCATACGAGCGCACTCAAAGATGTGCGTTCTGCACGTCATCACACATGGCCCATCGACAACAGGAGCACCACGCACGAGGGTCTACCGTCATGTTCAATATTGTATGCTGCTACTGAACAGAACCTAAGTCTAGTGCGGAAGCAGTTTTGCCAATGCTTTATGTAATACATATTTCAGCCCGGTCGTAACGTCAAATACACTGACCCGCATGGAAGCAGAAAGCGATGTCGCATTACCCCGGTCAACTATGGCCCAAAAGATTAGGGAGGCCTTCCCTTCTGAATTGAGGGTTGCTGGAACCACAATGGACCTGATGATTGAGTGTTGCACCGAGTTCATACAGTTGGTGACATCTGAGGCAAATGAGATATGTGCTACGGACAACAAGGCCACCATGAACCCCGAGCACATCATCAAAGCACTGCAACAGCTGGAGTTCTCTGAGTTTGAGGACGAGTTGACTCAGCTGCTGGAGCAGTTCAAGCAAGAAAACAAGGGTATAAAGCGGTTCTGCTTGCTTTCCAAGTGACTTTTGATCAGTAACTTGCTGACATAACACTGTGTCTCACAGATGCGGGAAAGCAAAAAAGAGAACGCAAGAAGCGTAAGGATGATGGCTCATTGACAGAGGCTGAGGCCATTGCTCTGCAGCAGCAGCTCTTCAACCAAGCCAAAGAGGGAACTGCTGCTCCTGCAATCCCAGACGCCGCAGCTCTTGCTGAATATCAGCGCAAACAACAGCAGGATCAGCAGCCATGAGGCTGGTGTTGCAAAACATAAATGCAGATGAATCTGCCTGTACTGCCTGGTCACACGTGCAAAAAATTATGTCATTCATGTGAGGCTGTGTATTTGGATATCCTTGCAAGTTGTCTGCAAAAACAATGTACGCCATACTGGCAAAGTAGCATAGTCTGCTGGTTTTGGGATGGTGTTGACCCCCTGCTTGTTTATCAATACAATGACTTCAAGGCTCTGCATCCTAATAGTGCATTTATGCATAGTTTCTGTGTAAATGAGGGAAAGCGCTGTGTTATGATCCACTGTTCTGCATGCTACATATTCTGTTGCGACATAATTGTTGTCCTGCAGAACACGACCATTGTGACTTCATGGTTTATCTGCAACCAGAGTTGTCATGGCAGATTGGGTTGGTGCTAAACATGGGAGTCACACTATCAGACATGTGTCAGTGACATACATGCAGGCAATTGTGATAAGAAGATGATACGTTGGTGCCAGCAAATTTGGTAGTTGCACCAACAAATATGTAGCGACTTGCATTTGCAGAAAGCCATGGCATAAATCACATGCCGTGATGAACCGTTGGCTCTGGATGACAGTAACAAATAGGAATCTTGTATCACAACGCAGCTGCAGCCAGGATTATCAATCATAGGCATTTGCAGTTCAGTCTGTCGATTCATTTGCAGTACATTTGCTAAACAAGTAAAACACATCCCACATGCAACCTCAAACTAAAATTGCCCTGCGTAACAACAGACAGCAGTCCCTGGCATCATGCCAATCAACACAACAAAGCACAAAATATCTTTGAATTTAACTAATGAAACGTCTCTAACCTGCTTTGAAATGCATGATCTGAAAACAGGGGTCTCACAGCTATTGTCAGCAGCCACTGGAGACAAGACAGAACCAGAAAGTACGTCAAACATTGCACCACAGATAGTCATCCCGCTTGCATTGTGTTGGCATCAACACAATGCAAGCGGGATGCACACACAAACAGGCCGTACACACAGTCTTGCAAGAACAACCCACCCCAGCACCTTCAAGAACAGCATGCTGCAGCAGGAATTGGGACAGAACAAATACCAGCAACATTGCAGTTGCTGCACTGAACATGTCAATAAAAGACATGCTTCCAGGTCATACAGTCAGATGCGTCCACCGTTGACTGTGATATGATAATGCATAGGCAGCGCAGAGCGGATCAGGGCGCCTGCCACATGGGCAACATCAGCTTTAGATCGCACGCTGCCATCCATGCCAACAGCAATGCTGCCTGAACAAAGAACAGCGATCAATCAAACTTCCATTTGTCTTTTGCTGCTGCAGCACTGTTCATGGACAAGAGTATGGTAACAATTTGGCAATGCATGCAAATCTGCCAGGCAACGCAAGCACAACATGCTGATTGAGAAGGCAAGATTTAGGCACAGCATGCTGACTTTGCTGTCAATCTCAATGAAATGGACAGACTTTATGCTGCTTGCCATGATCTGCCCACAAACAAAACCAATAATCAACACTGATGTGAGCCCTCTTCTCAACGCATGGTCAACTGCATACCTTGCATGACATCAATCTGCTTGTCCTTGCTCCACTGCATAACCCCACTACCCAGCAAACTGATGGACGCTGTAGGCAGCTTCTTCACAGCAATCTTCTCTGACATCTGCAACAAACATTCCACACCGCATTGCAGCCTCACTTCCTGCCTGCAAACCTACTCTCAGCCAGCACTCTCAGCCAGCATGCATGACATGATATGTCCAGGTTTGCTGCCTAGCTGTGTAACTCGACACATACCTTTGTGTTGACAAGCATGTTCACGAACTTTGTGGACTCTGGTGTATAAAATGCATGAATGAATGCAAGCATGAACAAGTGCATGCAAGACAAACCATACCTCTTTCTCAACATCCTGCATGAGGACACCCTGGGAACAGCCCTGGCGGCCTCTGACTAACAGCCGCGAGCTGCCCTGCCTGTTCTCCACTTTGACCAGGACAAAGGTGAACTTGCCCTGCACCTCAATGCGAACTGGATCCAAAGCCTGACCCAGCCATGCTGTGCCACGCTGTGCTGCACCCTCCCACCTGCAACTCATACACACCTTGATGACCAGACCTGTAACTTCGTTGAGAGAGCAGACTGCAGACAGCCCGCCTTAGTGAGCAGCATGCACAATTGTATATCATACATAAGCAGACCTATGACTTCCTTAAGTGAGCAGACTGCAGACAGCCCATGTCAGTGAGCAGCATGCACAAATGTACATCATGGGAGGAACACAAGTGTTGCAATCATGAATGGGACCGTTGGCACAGCCAGTAACGGCAGCCAGTACTTTCACTATCAAAGTGTTAGGCACGACACTGTAGACTTGTGCAAGCACACCTGGTGTTTGTCAGGCTTGATGGGACGTGCTTTGTGCAGCTAAGCCAGCCAACCTATCTAGACTCGAGCCGTACCTTTGATCAGCTTTCTTCTGTATCGCTTGCTGCTGCTTGTAGAGGTCCTGCGCTTTCTTGGCTATGGCAACCACTCCTTGAGTGCCATCCTGCTTCGCTGCATCCCCCAGTGCGCTCTGCATAGCATGATCAAGACTGAGCATATGTGTGCGATAGCAGTGGCCAATTTCAAACGTGGTCACTGCAACAGTGGGCATAGCATAATCAAAAGTGAGCATGTCTGTGCGCAGGCAGTGGCCATTGCAACAGCTGTCATGTCAAAGTGTTGCAAGCCTGGTAAGCTCTCTACTGCAAAGCTGGAGGCCTTCAGCAAGTAGCACGTTGACTACAATGCGCACGAGCTGTGACAAACTGCATGTCAATCACTTTGCACTGGGTCCATGCAGTTGGAGCAGATGTTGCAGTGTACACCGTCTGCCTGCATGCTTCTTGCATATGAGTCCATGCTCAACAAGAAAGTATGTAGCGATTACATATACAAGTTGAATCACAAGCTGGGGTGGCTTGCAGTGTACATTACCAGCACATGCTTGTTATGTGGTAAAGCAGTAATGCTTGTCTCACCTCCCGATGTGAATAGCTGCCATCCTCTAACAATAAGCTGTTCAAGCTCTTGGAAACGCTCTCCTGGCTCAGGAGACTGGTTGTCCGTGGGAGTCTCGCCTCATTGCCAAACTCTGAGCTAGTTCTGGCAATCATGTTGAAGCCAGGACCACAGGCATCAAGATACCCCAGCGCATCATCCCATTCTTCTTGCTCTTCCTCACGCCCAAATTCAGGGTCAAACTGCTTTGCTTGTTCCTGGACCCATCGTCTGCCAAACCTCCATCGCCATGCTGCTTCCACCACCTTTGACTCATCTTCATCAAAAGAGGACTGCCGGTCCAGTGATGACCGCCGGCTGACTGTGGGCTGTTTATGCTGTTCATCTGTTGAGGGCCGTCTGGGAGCAGGCGGGGGCTTCTGCATGCTGGGTGGGGGAAGGGGGGAGGAGATGCTGGGGGACCCCGGGATGTTTGTTGGGGTAGAGATTGCTGCTGGACTACCTACATCTGTCTTCGCTGTGCCTGAATGCGACCCAGCAGAATCAAAAAGCTCTGCTGTTTTGCGCGCCCATGGGAACCTGATCTGCCTATTCGCCCAAGTACCTAACCTAGTATCCTGTGCATCTGTAGCAGCACTCTGCCTGGTGCGTGTTGCTTGCTGATGTACAGTGCTTGTTGGTACAGCGTCTTGCTGGGCTGCCTGAACTGTGCCTGTATGTCTACCTGAGCTTGATGCTCCATCTATTTGCCTGGTATGGTTGCTTCTGGCTGGCTGAGCTCCTTGACTGTATGCTTTGCGGAGATTGTGCTTGCCCACACCACCAAAACTGTTGGCACTATCATGTACGCTGAGATGGGTCTCAGGGCTGCGAGAGCTGGCTGCATCCGGACCAAACCTGCAGGATGCTCTGGCCTATCAGACTGCTAGCAGGCAAAGCATGATCTTTCAGCAAGCCTGCCAGGCATGCATCTGGACAACGCTGGAAATAATGCCCAGAGTCACACCCCATGCCCCAGCAAGAGGCCAGCCAAGGGTCAAACTTGGGCATACCAGCTGTTCTCCATCAAGTCCAGTACACCCTGAGGCCTCGTGACTGTCGACTGGCTGCGTCTCGCAACTTTCGCCTCGGTCGCATCATTCGCTTTGTGATGATGCTTGAACAAACTCATCCAGCCTGGATGCGCCCTTGTGCTGTACGGCTCGTGCTCTTGATATGCGGGATTGCAGGGTGCAGCAGGAAGAGCAACCCGATAATGAGCTACGCGCATCTCTCGAATGCCTGCTGGCTCATGACAGTGAAGCACTGCTAGTTTTGGTCCACAGGCGCTCGGCCGCCTGGGGCCCACGCAAACCTTGTTGCACTAAACAGAGCAAACAGAGCAATCTCGTGTCGTAAAGTCATAGCAGTTGCATACGGAAACTCAATTTGTGCACTTTGACAGCGCGATGCGCAATAACGTTCGTAAACTGCAGGCAACGGGTCAAGCGAATGGTCAGTTTGTCGCTAACAGATTATGCCTTGGACTTCAAGAAGCTACACTCTTTACACGTGCCCAAAGTCGGCCCGCGGAATCGAGATTTGCATTGCACCTTTTTGACGAATTTCGCAACCGATGGTTACTAATTTGACCCCCAAGATCTAAAAGAAACGAGTCGGGGACGATGGTTTGCACTTAAGCAAGCCATTGGGGACCGAAAGCCGATCTTACTAATAGCCAGCTCTCCATTAGCTTCTGGCTTCAGTGAAAGTGACTCCTGAAACTTTCTGAGCCCACTTCAGAATACTAAAGGGGGCACGGGAGTCGTGTAAGGGATGCAAAGTTGATTGATGGCTTTTGAGAGAGTAGCCCTCTTCACAAGGAAAGATCACCGCATATTCCGCCGACCACATCGGGAGATCTGATGTGCGCCGGTTTATTGACACACATGGACAACAGGTTCTGTATGACGAGTTAGCTATAAGGGTCCAAAACGGTATGGAAAATAAAATTGCCAAAAAAACGAATGTTCATAGTTTCCATCCTGCGGGTGCGGCGCACCTGCCGCACCGGGTACGCGCACCCCCGCACCTGGTATTTGGCAAGTCCTCAGTATGGGTGCGGCGTTCGGCAATAAATGGCATTGAACTGTCTTACACAGTCGCACAAAGCATGTAAACAGCACGTTCGATGGCAAGTTGCTGCCGCGACCGCTGTGCGGACTGCATTTGCGGTGCTTGTTACGACTTTACATGTGTTACAGAGCAGCCTGAGACCGTTATGTGCTTGTTACGGTTGACCAATCACGCTAGTACCGCACCAAGGCCTCGGTGCGCGCACCCGCTGGGTGCGCGCACCGGGTACGCGCACCGGGTACGCGCACCGCCGCACCCAACTTCAATAATTGCCGCACCGTGGAAACTATGCAAATGTTGCTTCTGCACATGAATGGTGAAAAGCCTGAAATATGTAATGCATTTCTTGGGACCCCCATACAAATTGCTTTGCGTCGCAAGCTTTGCTGCGATCAAACGACACAACGCATCCTCTCTTTCTGGGCATTGTCTCTGGCTTTGAAACGCAGAGCTGGGAAGCTCCAGCACCCGCAGGCTGCAACATCCGCCGCGCAGATCCTTCCGCGTATGTGCTGGGTAGGCAGGTTGAAGCTGATTTGCCCGCACTACAGGAGGCTCGGCTAGAACATCGGCGGGGCTATCACCGACACGAGACGTGAGCAAGCATATCCTTGGACTATGCATGGATAATTGAGTGGAAGTATTCGTGCAGCCTGACCGCTGTATGCTGCTGTCAATCAGTTATACTGCACCCTGGCTGCAGTGGACCTGTCAGTACGTTCATTCAAATACACTGTAAACATAGCCTCCGAAATGCATAGCAATGCATCGCGCGGCCCACCAAGTTGCTTCTTGAGAGCATACTGTGTGTGCTGTGAGTCTCCATGCAGTTTTACGAGGCCTAGCAAATCAGCAAATCACACTGTTTTTGGGTCTGGTTGAGACTTTGTTGAATGAAAGTGGAATGTGCTGTTTTGGCCAAATTTGCCTCTCTTTTTTTTCTTTTTTTGGTGTTTTGGAATCCATTAGGGGAGAAAGTATATATATTCCCATCAGTATTGAATGTGAAAAAATGTGTTGGGTTGAAAGCCTTTCTTTTTGACACAAACCATAGCAGCTTGCAACTGTACAAGACTGTCTACAAAACTGATCAGTCAGTTTACCAGTACTCTGATAATTTATGTACAGTCAAATGCTATCGACACAGGAGAATACTTAGTAGGTTCAGATGTGGTTGCCATGGCCTGTATGTCGACACACCTGCAGGCCGCTTTGCCAATTGGCAAGGGTGTTGAACATTACAGCAGGAAGGACAGGGTCTGTCTTGTGTGCAGCTCTGGCTGACCATTTTCTATTTGACTGCACCACATACAGTCACATCCGTCAGCAGTACAGCCACCTTTTAAAATCTTGAAAATTGCTATCAGGCTCCATCCTCAATAGCAGCTTTTCTGGCTACTGACCAACCCAACGTGCTAGGCAGTTACCTCAAAACTTGTTTTGCACACATGTCCACTGGTAGTCTGGCTTCTGAACTTTGTAGAGCTGGATTAGATCGTGAGTAGAGCGTGCGGCGTCGTGGTACTAGCACTCTCCTTCATCACAGCATTGCATCTGCAATTTCTTTGGTGCTGTACTGTCGAACGCCTTGAAAGTTTAGTGCTTAGTGTATGTTGATTTCCCAGTCATTTTCGGTTGACTCCCCTGATGAGTCCTAAAGACAGGAAATGTACATGGATTGATTGATTGATTGAAAATGCACATGAGTACTCAGAAAGCGACGGGCTTCATTGTAGTCCCACAAGGCAGACACGTTTGTGGTGATATGCCAATGTGCAACCCTCAGAGTCTGTAAGTTATATACATATGCCTAACATATATATTTGCCTATGAGCTCGAGCTAGCTACAACAACTCAACACATGATGAAGACCCAACATCACAGGGTAAGTACCTGCAAGCCTGCAGCTACACCTGAAACGGTGGGGGTTGCTGGCTGGTACATCCATCCAGCAGAGTCCAAGAACCAGACACAAGCAAGCTTCATTTATGCTGCCACCTGCTCCTGTTTCAGTGCCTCTAGCGCGTTGCATGGCAGCTAAAATGAAATCCAAACCGCTGATTGGCGCATACTTCTTCTTGGGACCCTGTATCACGGAGCTCTTGTTTGCCTGGTTGAAGAAGCCAATGCTGTATCTGGGCCCTTGGTACTCCCCTGGTCTGGGCATGCGAACCCTGTGGAATGTGGACTTCAGTCTATCGTCACTCCACTGCATGAGCATGTCGCCAATGTTGACCGTGATGGCACCCTCCATCGGATCAGCAGGTGACCATTCATCACCAATGGCAAACTCTGTGACAGCTTTCCTGCCTGGGCAGATTTCAAGGCCTTTCTCGCCTGCATGATGCAGCAGCAGGAACAGTCACATGATGTATCATTTGTTTGGTCATCTCATGCGTGTCCCACGTAGTGACGCTGTCCATGATTCTGCTAAAGCTGATGAGGCATTCAAAGCTCCTTGACACACATGAGGTCACACATGAGGTCCTTGAAACATGGAGCTCCTTGAAACAAAGAAGAGCTGTTGAGCAAGGCTGGTTTGCATGCATAAGAGCTGCAGGCAAGCAGCAGGGGCATGTGTTTGACACAGTGAACAATCAACATGTCAAGGTCACACAGTTCGAACTTCTAAATGCAAAGCATGTAATGATACTCAGCTCATTAATGGCCTTACCAGGACGCTGGAAAAGCAAAGTCAAGGTGTCAAAATCTGTGTGCGCGCCTGCCCGCCAGTAATTGGCAGGGACCTTCTGTTGACTGGTGTCGTGATAATGCAAGCAGCGCATCGTTTGCTGAGAGTCTGTTTTTGCAACATCATGATGCTGCACAGAACAATGACATGCTGTCAGAAGATGCCGACAATAGCAGCGCTTGTGCCTGCGAGCAGAGCAATAATGTGTGCAGGAATGCTGTCTGAGGCGGCACTGCAAGCGGCCTGCATTGTCAGTGCATGTTATGTTGCAGGCAGCAATGGCAGTCACATGCAAGCAGACTACTGTTAGTGGATGGGCAATGCATGAGATCATTTACCTGGGAGAAAAAGTCTTCAGGAAAGCCCAGGCCAATGGCAAAGCATGACATTAACTTCATTGACATAACTTGGCATGCAGCCATGAAAGCAGCTGCTGCATCTGCAAAGCCAGCACAGTCTGCTTCACTGGGACACCTGTCAGCAGTGTGGAAGCCCAGAGATATGGACTCTTTCATGTCTGGGGTTCCAGTGGAAGGGCGTATCTGCAGTGACCAGAATCAGGAATGCAGCGTTGTAAAATGCTCGGACATCAGAGCCCCATCATTTGCAATTTTACCTGTGCCATTTTCTCCCAGCCAGCATTTCGGGGCTTGTCAAAACTATATTGCTTCTTGGTGACATCGTCTAGCTTGAAGAAGTCTGCAGAGCGCGCGAACATGCTGTCAACTAGACATTGGTTAATGCCGTGGTTCTTGACATAGAAGACTCCTTCGTTCTCTGCTGCTTGCATGACCGCGTGGGTGATCGCAGTCTTTCTGTGTTCGAAGTCGCTGAAGTCTACGACTACAACCTGCTTTGAAGACATTGTGGCAGATTTGTCGATGATCTTCAACTGCTTTGATCACTTTTGCATACAACAAGATGGATTGCTCACGCACACGCCTCGCGTCTTGCTACATCGCGTTTTGGTCTCGTCAAGACCTGTTTGACTGGACTCGAAATCGCCTCGTTCGTCGCTCAAAGAGTCAGTTTCGTGTCACGTGCAGACAATGAGTCGTTGACGACCTTCATGCAACTGTTTAAAATAAACTTGGAAGCGCGATCGCAAGAGATCGTGTGTGTGCAGGAGCTCAGGAATCACGCCTGAGTATGCAGTGCAGTGTGTATAGTGGCAGATTGTCACACAATAAGTTGGCTGCTATCTGAGCTGTTGCTGATAGTTGCCAGCTGATAGCTATAGTCTACCGGCCACGGGCATCAAGCATCATGTACCAGGCTCCAAAGGAGAGCAGAATGTCGTGATACCTGGAAATCGAAGAGAGACACGGTCTCGTAAGTGTTTATCAGATCAGTCGAAGTATCTTTCGGGCAAGCATTACAGCTTGGTGGATGGGTACTGCTTACACATGCCCGCTGAGTGACCCTGAACCATGCAACCTACACAAAATGAGCAGGCTACACAGTCCAGCCTTACAGTGAGTAATCTTATCAGCTGTCCATCTAGGCTCAGCTGAGCCAGAAGGATATCATCATGAGTCATGCCAAATGAGTACCAAGCTATCTTTGCCATAGTCCATGTACATGTCCAAATACCATACTTGTCTTGCTCTGCTGCTGCCATTGCTACATGCGTTCCTTCCAAGCTGCAGCTTTATACAGCCGTAGCCTGTTCATTGCATTTGTTGTACAGAAAGTGACATAAAGAACGCTGACAAACATACACAAAAGCAAGCATACACAAAGCACTGTGTTGCCTGCAGTAGCTACTCCTGTTGCATTAACAACAGGAGGTCTCATAATGGCACTTGATGAATAGAAAAGAACGCATAATTCTACAGACTGTGGTGGGCAGATGGACCCTAGTTGAAAAGCAAGGGCGGCGGGGGTGTTGTAGGCGGCTTTGCTTCATGAAAAGTGCCATGCCCATGTTGGCGTTTATCTGACCCTGCATGTGGATCCCGCTTGAACAAGTATGCCACAAATGCAATGACGGCAAGAGCAAGCAAAGGTTTCCACCAGTGTTTCTGTACAAACTTGTTTGTAGCAGACACACCACGCTTGCATGGCATGTAGAATGGCATGAGACGCTCAGGCACTCTGCCGATGACCACACGCTTTGACACTAGTCTGCGTGATACCAGAAACTTGGGCGGATAAATTGCCAGGACTTCTGGTGGGACCTTTGCCTTTGTGGCCATGACTAGACCTGCAGCATACGCATTCAATGGCATTACTGACTAGCATGATAGTGTCCAGCTACATGTGCGCAAAGCAGGCAGAGAATTGTGATGGGTCGCAATCAAATTGAGCGATATGACTGATTCACAACATACAGTTTTGACGATCAAGCAGTGATCACGTCTGCCAGCCAAAGAAAAATAAGTCTGCCAGTGTCTGTGAGACAACATTATGTGCCAACCCTGACATGCACTCCATCACGCACTTTCAGATGCAGTCTTTTGGGTGTTGCAAGTTCTCTATGCTGCGCACTTGACACTCTCAAACTTCATTGAACTCAGAAGGGGCTTGCCTAATGAAAGCAACTTTCTCACCTGTCCCAGGCCCCTTCCGGGCCGACTTCTTGGCTTTGTTACTGCTGCCCTGGCCAGGCAGCAGACCATCAGCCTCAGCAGGGTTGGTGCTCCCCTTCCTGCCCTTTCCAGAAGACGTGAGAGCCAGGGCTCGGCCAGCATCTCCAGCAGTTGAAGAGGAGGCTTCGCTTCTGACTGACGCAGCCTTGGAGACTGACTCTCGGTTGCCTGGCGTTGTGAAGATGACTGCTTCACTGTACGTGCCATGCCCTGAACCCTGCTCCCCCACACACCTCACCCGCACCTGTGGGGGGTCACCCGTATGAAAAATGTACCACAAAAAAAAAAAAATCTGCACCTTTCGATTATAACAGGAGCCTCCCCTGAGGCGGCAGACCAGAGTCACGAAACATGTATAAATGGTGTACATACACTGCATGCTGCCAATAACCTGCCCATGGTAACTGCTGTTGGGATGTACACATTGCCACAATGGTTAGAAATCTGGCCTCGGATGCTGCCAAAAAAACTTTTGATTGACTTGACACATGCAGGCTCCTGTGCCTGTACAGGCTGAGATGTTGATCAGTCGCATAAACGTGACCTGCCTTGTCTTTTCATCAATGGTCACACTTGGTTGTCGGCTGAAACCATGTCATCTCTCTCTCTTAATAGTCACACATATACACATATATACAAAAATATTCTGGGGGCATGGGTCAATGCAACAAGCACATGGTTGCATACACGTGCATCTGAGGTGAGGAGCTTGATGCTGGATTATTACACACAGTACTGACAAATGCAGGCCCACCCCTTGATACAAGTCTGTGCCTGCAATCGTGGACGATGCAGTCTGAAAAAGATTATCGACCAGGGATGGCAATTACCAACCACCAGTTAGTCCGGGCCTACTGTAAAGTAGTCGTCTGTCTTGCATGTCAGCATCTGCCAATCCTGAATGGTTACGCTGTTCACACTACACTATCCACACTAATAGGCCAGGCTGCACCAGCATTGTGCTATGCAGGCGTCTGCCCTAGAAGCGTGCCTCAAGCAGAGCATTACACAGACTCAAAATGCATTATCAGAGGACAAGGGATGTCATTGAGGCCTCACAGCTGGGCCAAGGCTAGCAGTTGAACAGTGAGGGTCTGTCGCAGGTCATACAGCTTACCTGGTACTGTGTGCCTGGCATCAAATTGGCAATGCTGTGCTCCAGGACCTTGCCTGAGCACGTATGCTGCTGCCTGGCTGACTTCACAGATGTGGTGGTTTGGTCTGTCAGCTCCACTTCATGAGACGCCACATCAGCATGAGTGGCACTGGAGGTACTGGTGGGCTGCCACCTGATCAGCAGCTTTGGCCTGCGCCATCAGGATATAACGTTCAGGCTATGAACTGACTCAGCTCCTTTCTGTGTTTTCCTTGTGCAGTGTCATGAGGGCCTGTTGTATGGGTATGAAAAGACAGGCTGGAAAAGTGACGCACAGAGGGTTGTCAATGCGGCAGTTGGTGCACAGCCAGAAGGGCGGACTCAGAGCTTCTATAAAACCGTGGTTAGTCAAGTTGTGCTGCAGCTGCAACACATGGGTATATGGTGGCAGACACAGCTGACAGATGGGCAGCTCACATGGCCCAATCAGCGGTTCTCTCAGCAACAGCAGCCCAACACAGAGGCATTGTCAGACCCAACAAAGAGACCCACTTTTGTAAGGGATCAGCATCGACACTGCATTCCAGCTTGCCAGGCGGCTGTGGCGGCAGGCGAGTGGTTGCAAAGCTGCTTTCGGCACTCCACTCCCCTCTGCCGACCGTGTTTGCAGCCTGCACTCTGAGGTGGTAGCTGCTGCCAGCCTCCAAGCCTTGCACTCTGAACTGCGTGGTGCTGCCGTGAAACACGTCCTCAAAATCCTGGCTCTGATCACGGCATTGCAGCCTGCACAACACGCCCACAAGGAGTCAGTGGCAGGCTTGCTTGCTTGGCCATGTGGGATTCAAATGCGTTGGCTGACATCAAGCTGCAAAGATTAATTGCTGGGCATCTGTTGCAACCCCCAGATTGTCACTCATGTCCAGACTCAGGCATGCAGTCACAAGTACAGCTGTAGCCCACTGCATGAAGCTCGGCTTTGCATGGTGACTATGTACCTCACAAGAAAAGGCTGAACAAGCAAATATGTTTTGTGCACAACAGCACCCATTGATGAGCTCACCTGTAGGAGACAACAGGCGCGCCGTTCTCTTGCTCAGGAGCCTCCCACCTGACGTTCACACCAGATGCAGTGCGCTTACTGCACACAGGCTGAGAAGGCGCACCAGGCACATCTGCTGCAGTGCTGCCCTGTAAGACCTGCGACCAAGGGCCCTGCCCCTGACCATTCTGGGCTTGCGCTCTGAAGGCATAGCCCTGGCCTGGTCGTAACCTGGTTATCTACGCACACACACAAGCAGTAGCTGAGTTTCAGCAAAGCTTGGCCTTTTGATGCCCATGCCGAGGTATTGTGTTCTGTTCATGTGATGCTGGTGGTAGGTGTTGCGTCAGCAGGTGCCAAGTTACTGCTGTAAAGACATGCCCAGAATGCCATGCATTGCCACTGCTTGAGCACTGAGTGCACAGCTCACAGAGCTGACTTCAGCAGGCTGCACAGCTCAGGGCACTGACTGCATGACGTCCTGCAGGGAGCCACTCAGGATTGTATATACCTGACCTTACGGGAAGACACATACTTGATGAATGAAGGAATGACAGGTCAGTGCTCACCGTGCAGCTGTTGTCTTGCCCAGTGTACCCTTTCTGCCAAGCAGGGCCGCCTCTGCCGGAGCTGGTAGCGTACTCAACCAGGTAGCCTGTGACCGGACTGCCGTGATCCTGTTCAGGCTCCCGCCACTGTACAGACAAGCTGCTGCTGCTTGCATCTGCGTAGTACACATGGGCAGACTCAGCGTACCAAATCAGCAAGCCTTGAGATGCCACTGAGCAGAAAGACTTTGTTCCGCTCAGTGTCCCAAGGCAAGATCAGGTCAGCTTGTGCTGGTGCATGCACCATTGCTGATGGGCAGTCACTACCACAGCAATCACAGTATTCAATCACAGAAGCTAGTGTACAGGATCTGCGGTACATCACAAGCAGGTCCATAAGCTGTCAGCAGCAGTCACAGCGCAGTGGCATCAGCCACGAGGTCAACGCGAATCACAGTGGGAACACATTGCCACTGGATTTCCTCTAACACGGTCCTGGTGCGATGTGGGTTGCCAGCAGTGAAACAGGCAAAGCAGTGGTGAGGCTATCACCAATAACGGAGCAGTGAGACAAAGCCTCACCATAAGCTTGCAGGCCGACAGGGGCAGATGGGGCAGAAGGTGCAGTGCGTACGCAAGCAGTGTCACTGCAGTCCCCATACCCAGCAGAGTTGCCTGCCTGTAGCTGACAGCTGTACTCTGTGAAGGGCTGCAAACCTGCGTTTGAATGGGCAGTGCAAGTTTGTCATATCAAGTCAGCACATTGCCATGTGCCCTGGTCATACTTGCAGAGATTGACGTGAACTTGTCCAGTTTAGACCACAGTAACATACATCACTGTTGGCAGGCTGAATGCCAAAATTTTGGCATTCAGCCTGCCAAGGACCTCAAACATGGAGCTACTCAGGACTGTACATACCTGAACCTGGGGGGAGGCATGCGATTACTGAATAATTCGAAAGACATTTTCAGGAAAAACTTTGAAAACGGCACAGCATAGCAGGTTGCAATGACAACTGCTGATAGAACAGGGCACATCTGAGCTTATGAAACACAAATGGCATGCCACACAGCTCATTTTGCACAACCATCCAATGCAAATTCCCAATTCTGTCCTGCAGGTTTCATCAGAAGCACTTTTCACCTTTGATGGTAACAGAAGGATCTGAGGACTTGTTGGACAAATGCCACTGGCCTGTACCCTGGAATGGGCCCTTGGACCCACTTGAGGGGCTCACTGTCTGCACAGCATGTCCTGGCTGGTGCCGCTGTGAATCCTGAGAGCAGACAACCAACATCGACAAGATCATGAGCGCATATGCCCAGCCACACACACACACACACACACACACACACACACACACACACACGCACACACGCACGCACAACAGGATCGCAACTAAAGTCCATTTACTACACATTGTGCGTGTACAAGATGAATTGTAAGCTGATGCATGGAACTCACTCTTGCATGCTTGTGTTGCACCCTGACAAGCAGGCTCAGAGATAGGAAGCCCCATGCTCTTGAGATGCTCAGTACCACCCACCTGGACATGTGCGGTACTGCCAGATGTGCTAGAAGCATCATCCATCGAGTCCATGACGCCATTCCCATTAGCATGCTCATGCCCATTGGTCATTGCAGTTGCCTCAGCTCCAGCAAGAGGGTTGTGGCCATTGCTGTCAGCAATAGCAGCAGGTTGCTGGACACTGACCAGGTATTCAGTGACGGGGGCTCCCCGAGAAAGGGGGGATGCCCAGGAGAGCTTGAAGGATGAGGCAGAGATAGCAGAGGGGGTGGGGGGATGGGGGGCTAGGGGAGGGGCTGGCCTGGTGGTGGCTGAACCTGCAAGACCGTCTGAAGCAGTCAGTGTCATAAATGCTGATGACACACATGGCCTGATCTGTGGCAGCTGCATGCAGACTGCATACGGCCATGTGCTACTTGTTCTCTCCCTTGGAAGTACAGCTTGCGGACATGACCTTCTCACAGCAACTTTTGTTACCCTGCATGCATACACTCATGCAGCTGACAGTTTCCATGCTGGTGGCAAAGAACACAGACAGCAGGACAGGACAAGAGCCGTAACAAATTCACAAACACCTCAGGCATTCAGGACATCAATACACAAATCAGTCATCACCACATTGTCTGCTACTGAACATATGTCATGCCACGGACCCTAAGAACAGCCATCTCATGTTGCATAGATATGCCTCTCCTCTCTGTAACTTGTCACAAGCACTGTTTCATGACACTGTGATACTGTGACACTGACCTATGCTGCTGGCAGGAGAGGCGCCTTGACTGTTGACAGCATAGACTTGGAAACGGTATTGAGTACCAGGCGTCAGGTCCTGCACGTCAGCTCTGCACCCTGCTGCTGCTGCCTGTGTCTGGACAGTCCTGAAATCTGATGTGGAAGGATCTGCAGTACAGTTGCACCAATGACAAATTGCAATTTGAGAGCCGACTACCAGAAGTTGGACCTCACACTGGCAGCTACTCAGGGCTGTACATACCTGACCCTAGGGGAAGACACATGTTTCATGCAGCTACTTGACAGCATTTCTGTTCAAAGCGATTGCCTAAGCAGATCTTATGCATTGCTTGTCCACATGTGACAATCACACAGTGTGCAGCTCATGGGCTAAGGCTTCTTTGCCTTGCACACCAAAGTTGCGTTTGAGGATGGATCGCATGCATTGTCCCCCCGTGTGCAAGGCAGAAGGCACATGACCATCTCATTTGTAGATGCTGCCATGAAAAGGGGCTGAATAGCTTGCACCTGATGACATTTCCAAGCGATAGAAAATAATGTCAGAGCCCCCATCATGCTGAGGGGCCTCCCATGCCAGCTCAACGGCAACAGCACTCTGACCCACTGCCTTAGGGGCTGTAGGGGGGTGGGGTACCCCAGCTGCAGCTTTGACGTCACAGGGGACAGAGTACTGCCCCCAGCCAGAGGCATTTTGAGCCCTGATGCGTACACGGTAAACACAGCCAGCATACAGGCAGCCCATTGTGCATGCTGTGGCCTCACCCTGGCAGAAAACCGAAATGCTTGACTCTGGTGTACTTCACCAAAAAAACTCGTTTAAAGACTTGCAAATTCTGACCGATCTTAGTCAGAACAGCAGAGTGCACATGTGTGATGCAAGCCATAGGCCAGGTCTGAGGCTACATAGCATTCAGCTGCATGTGACATAAACACTGTCATCGGTTGCCTTGCATGTGCACAATGCACCCTGCCATTGCCAGCTTGCATGCAAAGCCACAGGTGGATCGTGTTGCAGCAGAGACTGGTGACCTGAGGCAGGGCAGCCCAGCGCATGTGGAAGATTGCAATCAACCTGGTACACAGTCAGCCATTCATCAGTCATGCCGGCCAAACCCGCCTTGCTTTTGGGTCTCAGCTCAACCTCATAGCTTGTCACAGCACTGCCACCGTCGGCTTCTGGGACATCCCATCTGATGCTCACGCTTGTACGGTTGCTGCCAAGGACTGTGGGCGCTGAAGGGGAGTCAGGGGGCACAGCAGCTGTTTGAGCTATGACAGTGTCGCTCCAATTGCCCTTGCCCTCCTGAACAAGCAGGCATGGATGACTGTCGAGTCACTTGAGCTTACAGCTTGACGGACCATGGCTTAGGTGAGGGCACAAGGGTTTTTGTATAGTGCATCTCATGCTGACAAAGTGGGCAAAGCATCTCATGCTGACAAAGTGGGCAAAGCATCTTATGCTGTCAGTGTGGGCAGAGCATCTTGTGCTGTGAACGTGGGCGAAGCATCTCATGCTGTCCGTATGGACAAAGCATCTATCATGCTGTTACTGCGGGCAAAGCATTGCACATATCTTTGGAATCCTCTCACATGCAAGCCTTGACGCAGGACAGGGTTTTGCGGCTGAGCTGTGGGACTCTGTCTGAACTGGGATGAGTCATTGCATCTATCTTGCTGCTGCATCATCACGCAAGGCTTCCAGACATACAAGCCAGGCTAAACAGCCCAAAAATGCTGTGCACTGTCACACTGCACTTCTGCTTCATATGCTGTGTTGCATTTGCAGATGCCAGCTTGAGCACTATGCAGCGACAGTTGATCTTCTCAGGGTTCTTGCTACATGGGTGTGTCCCTGGTGGGCCCACCTCATTCTCAGCAAGCACTCTAAACTTATACTGAAGACCACTGTGCAGGCCTGTAGCCTGATACTGGCAGTCACTTCCATTGTACATGGGCTGGAAGTCTCCATCCATGCCGTCGCCCCTGTGCACTTGATATGCATGGATTGGAGCGCCCCCATCAGGTGGTGCTTGCCAGCATACAAGCATTGTATCAGCTCCATTGGCTGTGCAGGTCAAGGACTCAGGTGGGGATGGTACTGTGGCTTGTGTCATAAAAGATGCTTCCTGACTCCAAGGTGACTCGCCAATAATGTTCACAGCCTGACACACATATGGTGTGTTGAGTTGAAAGCTGCCATGCCTTGTGCCCACAACTGTGTGAAGCGTGTCAAACACCGCCCATGCTAATACCGAGTGTTGGTATCAGAGGACGCTGAAATGGCCACCATATGTGAAATGGCCACCATATGTGAAATGGGTGTGACAAAGGTGTGAGTCCGATCGTAGCTTCAGGCATGCACACAGCATTCATTGAAGCACAAGACCATTCTTCACACAAGAAGTCTCTAGCCACAGACATTTGGCAGCAAACTAAGGTATATCGTACCTTCACACGAGCCTTGTACTCATTGCCTGGCAATAGCCTAGCTGCTTTGTACCTTTTCTCCTCCCCCTCATACACTGGCACAAAACCCTGCAGCATGGCAGCTTTCAGTCGATGGAATAGTGCCAATCATGCGAAGGCCAAGCAAAATGCAGAGCGTCTGACTGCTGAAACCCCACTGAACAAAGCAGTTTGACCTGAACATCTGGCTCAACATGCTTACAAAAGGCTCACATGCAACCTTGCACTGTTCCTTAAATGAGCCATGCATGGCAAATGCTTTGCTGCAATCACCTGATCTAACTCTGGATCTTGGGAGTTGCCTGGATAGGCCATTTGCAAGTGATACTCAAAGATGTCTCTGCCACCTGTGTCCTCAGGCTCTTTCCATTTGAACTGCATCAGCATCTCCCGCTGTTGACTGAAGTGGTGGGACCAAGATGTATGCGCTGTTTTTCAGGGCTTGTGTCAGCAGGGTTGTAAGCTGAATCAGGCAATTGCATGAGAAACCCACCGTCAGGTTGGTCCGCCCTCTACCACTCAAAGTCACGGGCTGAGGCGCAACAGGAACAGTGGCTGGAGTAGCAAATGCCACGGGCTGAGAAGTTGGCTGAGAAGGTGGCGCTGTCAATGGCGGCAGAACAACAGGTGAGCAAACCAGCCTGAAGGCGTACCGTCTGCCTGGTCTCAGACCGTGCACCTGTGACGGAGTTGCAAACCATCAGATAGGTGTCCGGGCACAGGCAGCTGCACCTGATCACCTGGAGAAGAAATGGAAGCAGAGGCACCTGAGTAATGAGGATATTTCCCTTGTACACCTCAGTCCACTTGTCTGGTTTGCACATCTCAGCCAGCTCAGCCCCAGTTGCTGTTGACCTGGTCTCTACCTACAAATGTGTGAGTAGTACAGTGTGAATGCAACAGCAGAAACCCTATCAGATGTGGTTGAATATCTCACCTGTTGCATCTGCAGTATGTAGGCTATGCTGCATGGTGGGAAGTCAGTGCCTGCTGGGGGTGATACTGACAAACCAGTCTGAGCAACTGCTTTCCACTGCAGGTTCATGCTGGTTGTGTCCACGGCAACCAGGCTAGGGGGACTGGCTGGGCTGAACGTCGGCACATACTCAGGAGGAGTTTCCTCTTCAGATTCGCCTGACATTTGCACGTCCATGAGCGACGTCTTTGGATTGTCCAGAAAGCCTTTACGGATCCCGTTTTTCTGCTTAATAACATGCGGACTGCCTACGTCTCCGTTCAATACTGAGACACACGGGGCAGCCGATTCGCCATTTTCTAATACTGTGCCTGCCATGTGTACCGTAAAGGCAATGGGTGTGCCGCATCAGCGTGGAACGGACAAAACTAGGCACTCATCGTATTGAGGTCGACGCTCAGTGCAGATAAGTTGTCGATCACACGAGCACAAGGGCGTTGTCATAACAGCGCCGTGGGAGCATCGATACCCGGAGGGTGCAGCACATGTCTCAAGACCCACAGCACGATTTCTTTGCGCAACATCGCTTCAAGGATGCCTCCTGCACGAACTCCCTCTCAACTCCCCTCGATCAGTGATTTTAGTATTAAGTTGCCAGGTGGCTCACAACGCACTGACAGCAGACTTCCCTTGGATTGATACAGCTCCTGCCAACGCTATTGTGGCGGTTTGCGTGCACCCACCCTGCCAGCTGCATCGCATTGCCGCAGCTACCGCCGTTGGGCGACCTCTGCGTGTTGCGGACGCGAAGTGGGCACCGACACGGCTTGCAGCTTGAGATCGCAAGGTCCACATGTGCGACAGCAAGTGATACACCTGACTGCTATCTGTCGTTTGATAATGCGCAGCACGTCTGGCCTTGGTCAATGCTTAAGGCCTCTTGCAAGCCAGCCTCTCACTGCTCGAAGCCTTGTCCTGCCTACACACTGCAGCTCTGGTTTCGCAAGGTAACCGAAACAGAGTCTCGTGAGTCCATGCAAGGCTGTGACTCGTGGTCACATCCAACCCATGCTGCAGGAGGTGCATATCATTGCCTGCCCGGAAGAAGCAGGGACGGCAGTCCTGCTGCCCAGCAATACAAGCAGCACAAATAAAGCCAGCGTACAACAAATACAGGTAGGCCTGCATGCTTGTCAATGGTAGCTCGTGGATATGCTCCTGACACAGCAAACAGTTGCACGATGTAGTCATTTCACAATGTAGTCATTTCACACAAACAGCATGCAAATATAGCTAACCATATTGTAGCTTCATCAGGAGCCGATACGACATAGATCAGGATTATATCAAGCAGTGGAAAGAAGTGACAGCACGGGATAGCGAGCCAAAAACCGTGACACCCTGGTCCTTTTTGTGGTTTGTGCCTATTTTCATCAAATACCATGTCATTCCAGGGCAAATCAGATATGCCTGGTGGTTAGTATGGTCAGCCATGCTGGCAGCCAGATATCAAATACGGAAAAGACTTATTTTACTCGGTAAGCAAGTAGCATATTATACTTACATGCAATGCAACATGCTGTATTGATATGCTCATGAGAGAGCACTTTGTGCTGTACTGCTATATCAGGATGCAAAACAGTATAGGAGCTTGCACTGCACATCCCCCTGTCCTCAGAATGGTCTAAGCGTCTGCCTGTGGAGTGCCATGCACATCACTCCACAGGCAGACGCTTGCACAGATCATGCCTACTTAAGGGCTTCATGCAGCATTGGGCAGCTGTTGGCCATCATGCTTTGCGTTACCCGGGAGGAATCTGCTCATTGTTTTTATTCTCCACCAGCCGATGATGATTTTTCTGCAGTCGTCAGCATGCTTCACGGATGTACACCACTGTAGGCTTTTTGTGTCTAGAAGTCTGCTAGACACAATCATGTGCAAGTGTCATGAATTTATGAGGCATGCATCCTAGTATGTGCTACATGCCCCTTGCAATCAACATCTGAGCTGCTGCTTGGAAACAGGAGCTAAGCTGGACATTCAGCTGATGAAGACAAGCAAGCAAATTGAAGCTCCCACATTTTCACGTTTCTTAGTCCTCCAAAGATTGCATGGCCATGTCAGCCTGCTGGATACACTCAAATATAGACTGCAGCTCCTACAGGTGCCTTTTCCTCAAGCAGTATTGCCATGCTCAGCTGAAGCCATGCATGTGCACTGCTAGCCTTATCGCCGTTCGGCAGGCTCAGCTTGACTTGCAGTGGGGCTGGTCCCTTCTTTGGATGCTGTTCAACGTGGTTGACACAACACTGGTACAAATGCAAGTGCTGTTGGTCTCATTGACTTCTGGTGTTGCGTGACTAATTGTACCTTTTGATGCTAACGCACGTCTCTGGGCATGCTATTGTCATGCAGCATTGCTTGAATGGTAGCTGGATGAGGCATCGTGTGTGCTCAATGCTGCAGGGACAGTCCAAGCAGCAGTCACTGGGACTGGACGTGTCTGCTAGACCAACATAATTTTGACATGGCATCACTCTGTCGTGCAATCAACTGATTGCAACTCATTGCTTTAATAGAGCAGACGCCAGCAGGACATGAGTGAATGGTTGCTTGGTGTGGCCATGGTCAACATGCACAATAGATCTGCTAGGCCTATTGGTAGTCTGATCTTGGGCTGATATTGAGACCCAGTGTGTGATACAGGCTCAAAGTTTGAGCATGTTGTGCTGTGCACATTCTGTGTGAGTGCTGACAGCCTGCCACGCAAGTCAAACACGAGGGATGCCAAACGCTGAGCAACACCTTAGGCTTGCTAAGCTTTACATGGACTGATGCTCCGTATGTTTGCATCAACCTTTTCCTACCCTTTCCACATGTGCATGGTCTCCTTCACAACAACAGTCAGACAGCAACCTTTCATTACCACACCGAGGGTACTTCTTGTGTTATGTAAAACACTGGCAACCGCACATCAGGCTAAGCAGCAGCATTTGAGCTTGAGATGTGGGTATTCGCAATATAGAGTGACGAGTGCGCGCCCTGGTATGCTAGCATCACATTTTTTGCTCTTGCCCCATGAAAATTTTACAGCAACAGGAGTGTAAGAGCTTCCAGCCAACATTCATATGCTGTGTGAAGCAAGGCCTAAATACAAACCGAAATACTACATGCTATGCTGAACCACTAGCGGTAGTACAGCAACTTGACCTGAAAGGCAGCGACAGAAAAGGATGAAACACTGAAATAAACACTCACTGAGCACTATGCAGTTCTTAGTGTATACATTCTGCATGATTCAATGCGTTCACAAAATTGATACCAATAGCTGCTATCAGGCTGTTTTGAAGAAGAAAAGCAGTGCATGAGCTAAGCGACAAAGCAGGGTTGGGACATATCACAGACCAAACTGATGATGCTCCCTGATCAACAAGGTGCTACCTGCAAATTATCATAAATAAGACCATGAGCGCCCAGCAGGACAGCTTGCTGCAACATGCTCTTGTTTATTTGCTGCTGAAATACAGAAGAAACAAATCCTTCGGCTGATCAGAAAAGAGGTTGTTGCTGAAGCTGCTGCACTGCAGGCTGGAGACATACTGAGAGGAGCTGAGGTAAAAGAAACACATCAGTGCTGCCAGAAAATGCCATCATGTAATGACTTGTAGGCAGGCAACAGGACTCTGAACAAGCTGCTGCTTTGCAGATACTGCAGAGTCCTGTTGCCTGCCTACAATAGGAACACAAAGATCAAGTGCCTCCGCCAATGTTGCTGTCGCAACAGCAAAGACTTTTGAATCGGGAGGAGCACTGTCAACATTCAGCCCGGTTCCGCCGCCGGCGATTCATGCATTTGTTATTGGGGACGCGACGTCACTCCTGCAGGTGCAAAGAACGTCTTCACGTATGGGCAAACCCTGGTCTCAGACCGTGCACCTGTGACGGAGTTGCAAACCATCAGATAGGTGTCCGGGCACAGGCAGCTGCACCTGATCACCTGGAGAAGAAATGGAAGCAGAGGCACCTGAGTAATGAGGATATTTCCCTTGTACACCTCAGTCCACTTGTCTGGTTTGCACATCTCAGCCAGCTCAGCCCCAGTTGCTGTTGACCTGGTCTCTACCTACAAATGTGTGAGTAGTACAGTGTGAATGCAACAGCAGAAACCCTATCAGATGTGGTTGAATATCTCACCTGTTGCATCTGCAGTATGTAGGCTATGCTGCATGGTGGGAAGTCAGTGCCTGCTGGGGGTGATACTGACAAACCAGTCTGAGCAACTGCTTTCCACTGCAGGTTCATGCTGGTTGTGTCCACGGCAACCAGGCTAGGGGGACTGGCTGGGCTGAACGTCGGCACATACTCAGGAGGAGTTTCCTCTTCAGATTCGCCTGACATTTGCACGTCCATGAGCGACGTCTTTGGATTGTCCAGAAAGCCTTTACGGATCCCGTTTTTCTGCTTAATAACATGCGGACTGCCTACGTCTCCGTTCAATACTGAGACACACGGGGCAGCCGATTCGCCATTTTCTAATACTGTGCCTGCCATGTGTACCGTAAAGGCAATGGGTGTGCCGCATCAGCGTGGAACGGACAAAACTAGGCACTCATCGTATTGAGGTCGACGCTCAGTGCAGATAAGTTGTCGATCACACGAGCACAAGGGCGTTGTCATAACAGCGCCGTGGGAGCATCGATACCCGGAGGGTGCAGCACATGTCTCAAGACCCACAGCACGATTTCTTTGCGCAACATCGCTTCAAGGATGCCTCCTGCACGAACTCCCTCTCAACTCCCCTCGATCAGTGATTTTAGTATTAAGTTGCCAGGTGGCTCACAACGCACTGACAGCAGACTTCCCTTGGATTGATACAGCTCCTGCCAACGCTATTGTGGCGGTTTGCGTGCACCCACCCTGCCAGCTGCATCGCATTGCCGCAGCTACCGCCGTTGGGCGACCTCTGCGTGTTGCGGACGCGAAGTGGGCACCGACACGGCTTGCAGCTTGAGATCGCAAGGTCCACATGTGCGACAGCAAGTGATACACCTGACTGCTATCTGTCGTTTGATAATGCGCAGCACGTCTGGCCTTGGTCAATGCTTAAGGCCTCTTGCAAGCCAGCCTCTCACTGCTCGAAGCCTTGTCCTGCCTACACACTGCAGCTCTGGTTTCGCAAGGTAACCGAAACAGAGTCTCGTGAGTCCATGCAAGGCTGTGACTCGTGGTCACATCCAACCCATGCTGCAGGAGGTGCATATCATTGCCTGCCCGGAAGAAGCAGGGACGGCAGTCCTGCTGCCCAGCAATACAAGCAGCACAAATAAAGCCAGCGTACAACAAATACAGGTAGGCCTGCATGCTTGTCAATGGTAGCTCGTGGATATGCTCCTGACACAGCAAACAGTTGCACGATGTAGTCATTTCACAATGTAGTCATTTCACACAAACAGCATGCAAATATAGCTAACCATATTGTAGCTTCATCAGGAGCCGATACGACATAGATCAGGATTATATCAAGCAGTGGAAAGAAGTGACAGCACGGGATAGCGAGCCAAAAACCGTGACACCCTGGTCCTTTTTGTGGTTTGTGCCTATTTTCATCAAATACCATGTCATTCCAGGGCAAATCAGATATGCCTGGTGGTTAGTATGGTCAGCCATGCTGGCAGCCAGATATCAAATACGGAAAAGACTTATTTTACTCGGTAAGCAAGTAGCATATTATACTTACATGCAATGCAACATGCTGTATTGATATGCTCATGAGAGAGCACTTTGTGCTGTACTGCTATATCAGGATGCAAAACAGTATAGGAGCTTGCACTGCACATCCCCCTGTCCTCAGAATGGTCTAAGCGTCTGCCTGTGGAGTGCCATGCACATCACTCCACAGGCAGACGCTTGCACAGATCATGCCTACTTAAGGGCTTCATGCAGCATTGGGCAGCTGTTGGCCATCATGCTTTGCGTTACCCGGGAGGAATCTGCTCATTGTTTTTATTCTCCACCAGCCGATGATGATTTTTCTGCAGTCGTCAGCATGCTTCACGGATGTACACCACTGTAGGCTTTTTGTGTCTAGAAGTCTGCTAGACACAATCATGTGCAAGTGTCATGAATTTATGAGGCATGCATCCTAGTATGTGCTACATGCCCCTTGCAATCAACATCTGAGCTGCTGCTTGGAAACAGGAGCTAAGCTGGACATTCAGCTGATGAAGACAAGCAAGCAAATTGAAGCTCCCACATTTTCACGTTTCTTAGTCCTCCAAAGATTGCATGGCCATGTCAGCCTGCTGGATACACTCAAATATAGACTGCAGCTCCTACAGGTGCCTTTTCCTCAAGCAGTATTGCCATGCTCAGCTGAAGCCATGCATGTGCACTGCTAGCCTTATCGCCGTTCGGCAGGCTCAGCTTGACTTGCAGTGGGGCTGGTCCCTTCTTTGGATGCTGTTCAACGTGGTTGACACAACACTGGTACAAATGCAAGTGCTGTTGGTCTCATTGACTTCTGGTGTTGCGTGACTAATTGTACCTTTTGATGCTAACGCACGTCTCTGGGCATGCTATTGTCATGCAGCATTGCTTGAATGGTAGCTGGATGAGGCATCGTGTGTGCTCAATGCTGCAGGGACAGTCCAAGCAGCAGTCACTGGGACTGGACGTGTCTGCTAGACCAACATAATTTTGACATGGCATCACTCTGTCGTGCAATCAACTGATTGCAACTCATTGCTTTAATAGAGCAGACGCCAGCAGGACATGAGTGAATGGTTGCTTGGTGTGGCCATGGTCAACATGCACAATAGATCTGCTAGGCCTATTGGTAGTCTGATCTTGGGCTGATATTGAGACCCAGTGTGTGATACAGGCTCAAAGTTTGAGCATGTTGTGCTGTGCACATTCTGTGTGAGTGCTGACAGCCTGCCACGCAAGTCAAACACGAGGGATGCCAAACGCTGAGCAACACCTTAGGCTTGCTAAGCTTTACATGGACTGATGCTCCGTATGTTTGCATCAACCTTTTCCTACCCTTTCCACATGTGCATGGTCTCCTTCACAACAACAGTCAGACAGCAACCTTTCATTACCACACCGAGGGTACTTCTTGTGTTATGTAAAACACTGGCAACCGCACATCAGGCTAAGCAGCAGCATTTGAGCTTGAGATGTGGGTATTCGCAATATAGAGTGACGAGTGCGCGCCCTGGTATGCTAGCATCACATTTTTTGCTCTTGCCCCATGAAAATTTTACAGCAACAGGAGTGTAAGAGCTTCCAGCCAACATTCATATGCTGTGTGAAGCAAGGCCTAAATACAAACCGAAATACTACATGCTATGCTGAACCACTAGCGGTAGTACAGCAACTTGACCTGAAAGGCAGCGACAGAAAAGGATGAAACACTGAAATAAACACTCACTGAGCACTATGCAGTTCTTAGTGTATACATTCTGCATGATTCAATGCGTTCACAAAATTGATACCAATAGCTGCTATCAGGCTGTTTTGAAGAAGAAAAGCAGTGCATGAGCTAAGCGACAAAGCAGGGTTGGGACATATCACAGACCAAACTGATGATGCTCCCTGATCAACAAGGTGCTACCTGCAAATTATCATAAATAAGACCATGAGCGCCCAGCAGGACAGCTTGCTGCAACATGCTCTTGTTTATTTGCTGCTGAAATACAGAAGAAACAAATCCTTCGGCTGATCAGAAAAGAGGTTGTTGCTGAAGCTGCTGCACTGCAGGCTGGAGACATACTGAGAGGAGCTGAGGTAAAAGAAACACATCAGTGCTGCCAGAAAATGCCATCATGTAATGACTTGTAGGCAGGCAACAGGACTCTGAACAAGCTGCTGCTTTGCAGATACTGCAGAGTCCTGTTGCCTGCCTACAATAGGAACACAAAGATCAAGTGCCTCCGCCAATGTTGCTGTCGCAACAGCAAAGACTTTTGAATCGGGAGGAGCACTGTCAACATTCAGCCCGGTTCCGCCGCCGGCGATTCATGCATTTGTTATTGGGGACGCGACGTCACTCCTGCAGGTGCAAAGAACGTCTTCACGTATGGGCAAACCCAATCAGACGGTCGTATCGGCATGGCCGTAGTACAGACGAGCATGGTGGTATGGTTGGCTTGTACCAGCGACTCGTGGCACCAAAGATCCGGAGATCTCAAAGGTAAAAAAGAGAGGGGGAATGTTGAAAGTCCTGACGGCTGTTTTGGCGCCGTTGTGGATGGCAGCTGCATGCCAACTCTCGGAGCTGCATAACTTGTCTGAGGGCTTATCAAAGAACTGGCCGCACCAATGGGTGACTTGCTTCTGTCGAGCTCAGTAGTGAAAGTCGGGATGCGAGCCGGGCTTCCTTTGCATGTGCCACTGTCGAAAGAGAAAGGGGTGGGCACCTCACATGGCACCCGGTTTCGATGACTCCTGTTTTCCTGCGCCATGATCACTGGTGCCTAGCAATGACTCGCTGCATGAACGTGTTTATGAAGGTGTTGCATTCCACACACAGGTCTTGTCTGCACGGGGCTGCTACGGAGGGCGTCATGCAGCGTTGCGTGTTAGTAGGACACTCAGGCTCTTTGGTCAACTACATTGTCCTTGAGCATGCTAGACTAGTTTACTGCTGCCAAATTTGTCGCTGGTGATCCGCATGCCTTGTGTCTCCTCCGCCGGAAGTTTTGTCGTCAACTCGTTTCGTGTGGTAAGAACAACAGCGGCGGAATGTTACAGTCATACGCGGGCGTCCGTAAGCACTCGTGTACAGATTGGCGACCTTTGCACAGCACGCATGGTACGTGCAGGTCTCTAGATCAGCTTGGCACTCTGGACGCATTTTGACAAAGCAGCCACATCGACTGATCATGGTGCGCTGCTCGGCAAGCCCTGCAGAGCCACAACAGAGCCTCTCCGTGGTAGGTCAAACACCACATGACCTTTGTGTGTCAAGCCCTCAAACACCTTGCGCACCTATTGCAAAGTCTTTGGGTGCTCGCTGACCATTCCTCTGCATGCCCTGAAGTTGTATTGACCTTGACACTTCCCCCTCTCTCTCCGTCTGCCTGCTAGCAGACCTTGCATCTACGATATAACACTTTTTGCACCGCCATTGTGATCACTGTTGTGCCTTGCAGAGTCAGCAAGTCATGAATTCAGAGCTGTTATACACGTGCAACAGCTGCTGCGCCAGTTTATCCAGACAATAGGATCCGTGTCACGTTCCTGTGCAGGAAAACAGATATGTTGCAGTATACCTGCAGTGTTAACTCTACTCATACTGTATGCAGGCTGTGATTGGGGCAGGGGCAGCAGGGCTAGTTGCAGCTAGAGAGTTGGTACTTGAGGGGCACCATGTGACCGTGTTTGAGAAGGGGTCTAGCACAGGCGGGGTATGGGTGTATACTGACGAGGTGGAATCACCTGACTTGCTAGGTATGCATCGATTGTATGTATCTGTATGCATCCTGATGGATGTGGCTACATTGATAATGGTGACCCATATGTCAGCTTGTGCCAATCCCAACGCATGCAGCATTTGCTTCACTGCCTACTGGCTTGATGCCTGCATTTGCTCCTCCATCCCGTCTGCTCAGCTCTTTGTCAGGAAGGAACACGCATCTATATGTCTCTTCCTATCAGCTGATTGCTTTGCAGCCATTGCTGTTTGGTTACGTCACAGCCGGAGCTATGCACTGTGTTTTATACTGCTGTTTAGATCTGATCAAGACACATGGGCTCTCCTGCAGGTCAAGACCCAGAAAGACACAAGGTTCACAGCAGCATGTATGCGCGACTGCGCACCAACCTACCTAGGGAAGTTATGGCCTACACAGACTTTGCTTTTGATGACATGGCTGGACAGAGCCAAGATCCTCGCAGATTCCCTTCCCATGACGAGGTACATAGATTCTGACTGACGTCGCTTCCCTCACAGTTGTTGTGCATAGCAGAGTCGTCAAAAGATACGAAGCTTTGCAGGCTGTTCAAGATCTTTTTATCAATATCTGGCTAGATTCCATCAATATCTGGTTAGTGTGTGCTGATTTGACTCTGCGGTTGACTGGTTCCTGTTGTATATCTGCACATTGAGATGGGCCTCACCCTTGCCAGGTCAAATGAGCGTTGTCAAGGTCAAGTGATTTGACCTGCCCTGGCATCTAAACACCAAGATGCTGCTGACACACACTCATCCAGAGCCCACTTCACAGGTGCACGCCATTCATCCACTTGAACAAGCACACTGGGTCAACAGTGTGCTGTCAATTCACAGGTGCTGAGGTATCTCCAAGCATTTACAGCCGCTTTCCAGCTTCACAAACTCGTCCAATTTGACACTGAAGTGACAACAGCTGTCCCTACCTTCTCTCACAACCATCAGCAACAGCCTCAGCAGCAATCAGAAGGCCCCCAGGCTGCTGCAGATTCCAATGGCAATGCACATGTAGCAACCAATGGGCAGTCACATCATCAATCACCCCTTCCTTGGCCTAAGTGGCAGATCACCACCCAGAGAGTGCACCATGAGCGCCAGCGCAACAGCACAAAGCAGCTGCTGAAGCTTGAGCAAGCCAACGGTCGCCAAGCTAGCGCAAGCAAGTTTTCAAATGATCCGTCAGATGATTCGTTACAAGATGGCAATGTATTGCGGTCCCATGGCACTCACAGCCATGCACAGACAGACGACCTTCAATCACCTGAGGGTGGCTCACAGCCTGACAGCGACACACATACAGACAGCCAGTCACAAACTGCTACATACGATGCACTGGTTGTATGCAACGGCCACTACAGCGCTCCAAGGTGTCCTGAAGTCAAAGGGTCAGATGTCTTCCCAGGGCAGGTCATGCACAGTCATAACTACAGACATAATGAGGCTTTCAAAGGGCAGACTGTGGTGCTGGTTGGAGCCTCTGCCTCTGGGGAAGACATCTGCAGGGAGATTGCTGAAGTGGCAGACAAGGTGATTACACTCTTGCCACTGTGTCAAAAGCTACAACTGTGTAACAGCTGTGAAAAGAACCGCATACATGCCTGGTGCTACAACCAAGACTACAGCGCAAGTGTTGCCCATAATGCTACCAACAGTGCATGGCTTCCATGTAGCATGTTTGGCATTTTCCATAACACATCATATGTCTAGAAAAAGGTATCAAGGGTGTTCTGTTGGAGTTCCTGGCATGCTTGTCATCTTCCAGGGAAGGCCAGAAGTGCAGAACCAGCGGCAGTCACATACAGTGGGGGCAAGCATCCCTTGTCTTTGCTGACTTGGGCTGGGCTCTCATTGCAGGTGTACCTGTGTGCCAGAAGTTGGCAAAACCCTGCATGGGCCACTGAGACTGTTCCCTTTGGTCATAAGCACAACATCTGGCGAAGGCCTGTACCAACACGTCTGGCCAAAGATGGCTCAGTAACATTTTCAGATGGGCAGCGAGTGGAGGAGGTGGACACTGTCATGTATTGTACTGGCTACCTGTACACATTTCCCTTCTTGGAGAACATAGTATCCACAGCTGATAACAGGTACTGCTGCTGCACAGTCCTGCCTGCCTGGAGTGTTGTTCTGTCTGTTTATGCCTCTTAATGCAGCTCACAGGGTGCTGCACATGTCTGTATGTATGGCTGTGTGCACGTGTTTGTCTATCTGTCTGTCGCAGCTTGCAAGATGGGCAAGCAGTTGTCGTCCTAAGGGCAGCACCCAAAGTGTTGTATTTGACCCCTTCTCAGGCACACACCATCGTTACTACCATTACCATACCATCATTACACACCATCATCACACCATGGTTACACACCATCACAGCACATCATCATTACATACCATCATTACACACACAGAGCAAGGTCTAGCCCTTGCCAGTACTGTTGTTGAGCTACTGTATGCTGTCTGACGCCAGCAAATCATACAAACGGCGCTGATAATGTTGCTTGTCTGTCTGTACTACACTGCGAGATGGTAGTGAGGCAGTCCATGTGTGTGTGCAGGGTGGCACCAGTGTACCGCCACATCTTCCCTTTGTCTACAGCCCCCACCTTGTCCATCATTGGCTTGCCTTGGAAGGTTGTGCCTTTCCCAGAGTTTGAGGTTCAGGCCAAGTGGATTGCCAGAGTGCTGTCCAAGAGGGTCCACCTGCCGAGCATGGACGCCATGCAAGCTGAAGTGCAGCAATTCTATGCTGACCTGGAGCGACAAGAAGTGCCTGCTAGGTGTGGACAACTACCTGAGCCTGCTGTGTTTCTTGTGCTTTAGTTTGTGAAAGCTCCAACCTTCCCTGTATACAGCAACTACAAGGAGAATACTCACAGCCAATTGATGCAGACCAGGCTGATATACACTGCAACTGTGTCAAAGTGATGTAGCTGCAACGCAGTAAAGGATGGATTTTGGGCCTAAATTCCTTAGCCATACTCACAATGCACAATTGTTGACATGAGGATGTGGGATCTTGCCAAGTGGTACAGGCCTGTGGCTTACGTCATAGTCAAGTATACAAGCAAGATGCTGATCTTGCTGCTGCTTGAGCAAGCAACACATGGCTTTACAAGCGCTTACATCCAGACTACATGTGCACTCGGTTTCGACAGCCATGATGTATTGTGCAGGTATACACATCAGCTGGGTGACAAACAATGGGAGTACAAGGACTGGATAGCTGAGCAGTGCGGCGCTGATGTGGCCAAGACAGAGCACTGGCGGCGCAAGATGTACGAAGCCACTGGGCAGAACAAACGTGAGTTTCCTGACAGATACAGGGATGTGTGGCACGACGATGACCTTGTGTCGCAAGCCAAGCAGGCTGCCAGCAAGCACTCCAAGGAGCTGAGAGCAGGGTGACAATGTGTTGTGGAGGGCCTGACCTTACGCAAGTCCAAGTGAGAGCTGTTGCAGAGAGCTGTTGCAGATCCAAATCATGCCATCGTTATGCTTGATGTCTGATTGTGTCACAGCGTGACACAGCCAGGCAAAGCGGACTGCTGATGCTTTGTCATGTTCTTGCCATGGGCAGACTTACACATTATGAGGGCCAACTGTGTTTGTTGGGCGTCACCAGTGGCAAACATCGATATTCTTGTATTGTTTGTTACACTATATGTTCTTCTGATGTTCTTGGAGTCGATTCCTGATTTTGCAATGGTCGTTGACTGACAATGTGGGTTTGCAGCTTAGTCAGCTACTTGTAGGTGGAACAGCTTTTAGATACAGCTCTGCAATCCTACCAATCGCATTTTTTGCGTTTTTCTGGCACTGATGCATGGACCAGTTATGCTGCAATGTCTAGCCCATGCGCATTCTACATCATGGTGATGTGTACCAATAGCAGCCTGTTGTGCTTGCCCTTTGGCAAATGATTGCGTCTCAATGTTCTGGTGTGCTGCTTGCTGACTGTGAAAACCATCCTTACATGTTACTTTCTACCTTTGTGTGCTGGTCAAATATCTGTCACTGACAAACGCAGTGTGTGACTCAGCTGGATGTAGAGCGTACTTCAAGGCAACCAGGACAATATGTGGTGGACAAAGCTGTAAACCTGCGTGTAATCTTGCCATGCAAAGAGAGACCTCATGACAAGCCATTGACCCAATGCAAACCGTTTCTTTTGTAAGCCCGGGCCGGAGGCTCGTTGCCTCTCATAGAACCTGCGTAGATCAAGGGGAATCCCCACACTGCTTCACGCACCGACCAAGTATCCTGCACTACGTGTCACTCTATTGCAGAGCAAACATGTCAACTTGGGATCTGCTTCTGTTCAGGCATCTGGCTTTTGTGCCTTGTCATACAGATACTATTGCTGCTGACTTCGGCGCACGTACACCCTAATACAGCATCTGCCAGCTGTCCCAACAAAACAGTGTAGCACCACGCTTAGCAAAGGAGTCTGTTTTGCACCATGAGACGAGGTTTGTAGAGCTCTCGAGGCCAGATGTCAATATTTTGACCTTACTCTACACATGCACCTGCCTCATGATTTTAGCTGCAGCTGGAAGCACCATTGACTGCTGTGACAGTGATAGTAAACAACTGGTCCTGGGGATGCTTTTGCCTAAGATGTGATACTGGCCAGGCAAGCCTTGAGCTGTGCCCACATCATGACAACAGCTCTATGCTTGTCCACAATCATGTGCTGCTGCTGCTGCTGTCAAACCTGCCTTATGTCATTCATTCCACCATCACTGCTATCACTGCAAGACCAGATCGTCCCCTCAAAACTCTGTCAGCTGCCATAAATACTCAGACAGGAAAGGAAGCCCCTTCAAGCTGGCTGGTGGGTGTGTCAGCAGTTCATCCACCAAGTGCATCTGGTGATCACTGCATGTGTCATGCCGCCGCTGTTAATGTTGCCACCAGTACTGATCATTTGCTATGATATCTGGGTCTGCGGGACCGTAAAACGATCTGTGCAACTGTGGAGCGCCTTCCACAGTCTCTTTGCTGTCTTGATCTCCTCCATAAAACAGCATGCAGTCTGTACCTGTGACTTTGTTGTCTTTGCCACCAGGCTGTGTCCATTGTTTTGTATCGACGCATCAAGTGCTGTGCCACCAGCAGAGTCTGACTGCAAGACTGTCACCATGACAGGGGCCATCGGTGAACACACCAATGAGTCAGCAGCTTCTGCAGCAGCTGTCAGAGCCGCCGCATGTAATGCCGCGGCTTCATTCATTGGACTCCATCAATGCATTGGTGTGGCCGATATCACGGCGAGTCTCCTCAGCCGGCAGCCGAGCCAGCTCTCATCTACACCTGTATGTGGACGACGGTGGTGACCACCTCCACCTGTATGTTGACCACAGTGAGCCACAGCTGCAGCAGGGCCTGCCACCGCAGCCAATGACATTCCCAAGGCTGAGGACAACAGCCTCCATCAATGCTCTGGTGTGGCCCACCTCCCGCCCTGACTCCTCCAGAAGCAGCAGCAGCCAGGCCACAGCTGTGGAGGACCCAGCTGAGGTGGCCAGTACTGCTGCCACCGCTGCGGCACAGCACGTGCCGAGGCCACTGCCTAGTGCTGCTTCCATCGATGAGCTTCTGTGGCCTGGAGACACCCCAATAGCACAGCGTGTTGCTTCGCCTGCTCAGCGTGCTGACATTCAAATCACAGCTGCTGATTTGCTGCCAGTGGGACTTGCGTCCGGGACTGCTGCTGAGTTGCCTGTCCGGAGCTCAGCCACCTTCAGGGCACAGAAGCAGCAGTCACTCCTTGACAGAGCAGCAGCCAAGAGAGCGCTAGCAGCTCTGCTGGCTGCTGCTAAGGCATCACAGATCAGGGGCTGGAGCCCCAAGCAGCGTGCCCTCAGCCCGGTTTCTCTTGCAAAGGAAGAGGAGACAGTGGCACCTGTGAAGGAAGAAGAAGTAGCGGCACCTGTAAAGGCTGCTGTGAAGGCACTTGTTGGGCTCCCCTCCCTTGAAGACATTGAAGCCCTTGTGCCTCTTGAGGAGGAGAGGTGATGCTCACGCTTTTTCTCTGTGCATGATGAGTGGCAATGCAGCATCTTGCTAGCTTGTTGCTTCTCTGTCTGTTATAGTTATAGTCAAAGCAGTCCCAGGAGAGAGCAACTTCAAATGGCGCAGCTGGTGATATATTTGCTCAGCAAGCCTGACTCCGCACAATAACTAGTACATATGGCCGCCGGGTCTTGTGTGTGACATAAATTTGGTTGACATGAAGGTCTTTGTCAAATAAACTGCTCTCCTAAATCTTTGGCAAACAGTGTGAATTGTGATCACAGGGAAGAGCCTGAGGCTGCACAGCCAGCAGAAGTTGCTACAGAAGCTGCTGTGGAGGCTGAGCCAGTGGCAGATGCTGTTGTTGGACCCAATGAGGCAGACAAAGCTCTTGCTGAGAAACGGGTGACTGCTTTCTGCCATGATGCTGATTTGGGCTGACTGGTGACGGCTGTTTGACTGTTCTTGGCATGCAATGTGACCCTGGCCCTAGGGCAAAACATGGAATGAGTGAGTGGGTACGTGAGAGAGTGGGTGAGTGAGTAGGTGAGTTAGTGGGTGAGTGAGAGAGCTTCAGTGAGTGAGTGAATGAGTAAGAGAGTGAGTGAGTGAATGAATGAATGAATGAATGAAGGAATGAAAGTATGCATGCATGAATGGATGGCATGCTGAGTCACTTGCAGTCAGCTGGACCTTAGCCTCAAGAGCAGGAATGACAGTGGACCCGTCACTTGCTCTCTGGTGCTGCATGCATGCCTCATAGTTCGTCTTGTCATTTGTCCTCTAAATGGCATCTAGGCTGAGTTCCTGCTGGTCAAACAGGAGAGGGACAGCTTGGAGGTTCTGGAGGAAGCCATCCAAGCAGCTGCTCTGGAAGCTGACTTCACCTTCCCTGACGATGTGTCCTCATCCAATGGGGACCAGTCACTGGTCATTGATGACATCATTGAGTCCCTGGAGAGCGATGCCCTGGAGGCTGAGCAGGAGGCTCTGGCAGTCCAACAAGCTGAAGCGGCAGCACAGGTATGCACCGCAAACTTTATCCGACTGTTCAATTCCTTCTTAGCACTTGATCAAACAACTTGACCACAGTCTTCTTTCCAGGCTCCTCAATGCACAATCATGAAACCTAAAGTGCCACCTGCAACCATTTGAGAAGCGGCGTATGATAGAGCGTCAGATAGGTACCAGAATGAAAAGCGAGTAAGCCTCAGGATGCCTGAAACTCTTCATGTTTTGGTGTCAGCTGCTGACATGGCCAGACAATATTGTCTGCCTTGCAAGTGACTATGCTGGCCACTGAAAAGCTTGAAAGCCGTTGGTATACAGCTTTGTGGCGCATGCCATTCCTTGCAGCAGCCTTGCATTCACTGCAACGTATCTGCTCATGTGAGTGTTAAACATCTTGAGCAAGGTCAGATGGGCAGGTCAGGAAATATATCACAGAGCCAAGCAAAGGTGTATGGCCTTGTTACACAGTATGCTTCGTGGTGTTACAAGCTCATCACATGTATACTGTACATTTGTGCTGGTGCTTGGTGGTTGTAGCTGTGTTGTCAGGAAGCTTAGAAGCTGAAAGCTGGTGCTGCAGGCCAAACAAGAGGCTGAAGAAGATGCTAGGGCAGCTGAGAGAGCTCAGCAACAGGCACAGGCTGCCATCAAAGCCCAAGAAGAGGCAAGGGCAGCGCGTCAGGCTGAAGAAGAGGCACAAGCCATCCTCACAGCCAAAGAAGAGGCAAGAGCAGCACGCCAGGCTGAAGAAGAGGCACAGGCAGCTCTGAAAGCTGAGCAGCAAGCAAGAGCAGCTCTGCAAGCTGAGTTGGAGGCTCAGAATGTACTCAGGGCTGAGGAGGCAGCCAGGGCAGCTCGCCAGGCTGAAGAAGAAGCAGTGGTTGCACAGCAAGCCAAAGCGCAAGCTGAGGTAAACATGTTTGGCTATCACTACGTCACTTGTTACCATGTCTGCATCTGCACCTTGATGGAGTTTCCTTGCGCCGTACATAGATGTTACTGGCAGCGTCATGTTTGGAAGCAGTAAAGCTTTGTGGCTTCAAGTCATGTGATGCCACGTCACATGTATTTTCATGGTTACTTGATCTCAGTGCACAGCATCCTGTGTTGCTGTCAGTATCATACCAGATGAAGATGACTTTTGACATAACAATGACTGCCAAGCCTGCCTTTGAATAGCAAGTGTTGGAAGTGCAAGGGAGTGCGGGACATGGACACGTCTTGGGGGCACATCTGTAATTAGAAGTATACTGAACAAGTGACCGCATGAGAAGTAGAAGTAAGCACAGTTGAAAGCTTGGTGGTGTTCATAGAAGAAATAGCATTGATGTTTCTCAATGGCAGGCTAAGATCATCAGCCATTGTTTGCTGTTGCTGTAGGCTGCTAGGCAGGCTGAAGCAGAAGCAAGGGCAGCTCGCCAGGCTGAACAGGAAGCACAGGCTGCCCTCAAGGCTGAAGAAGAAGCAGAGGCTGCTGCAGCCCAGATTATGGAGGAGGCAGAGGCAGCAGCAATTCAGGCAAAAGAAGAAGCAGAGGCAGCAGCAATCCAGGCTGAAGAAGATGCAAAGGCAGCTGCCCTCAAGGCTGAGCAGGCAGCTCGGCAGGCTGAGGAAGAGGCTCAGGCAGCTGCTCTCAGGGCTGAAAAAGAGGCAAGGGCTGCTGCTGAGATGGAGGCCTGGGCTGCCGGCCTCAAGGCTCAGAAAGAAGCAAGGGTGGCTGCCTTGAAGGCAGAAGAAGATGCAAGGGCAGCCTGTCAAGCTGAACAAGATGCCAAGGCTCTTGCTGCTGTGGTCTTGGCAGAGCAGGAAAGCACCGGTTCTGCAAGCAGACACCAGGAGGACTTTGCTGCAATGATTGATCAGCAACAGGCTGTCCTGACCCGTAGACCTCGTCCTTCAACAGGTATCTGTTGCTCACTGGCCTTGCAAGCAACGCCGGTCAGCAAGCATGCAAGCTGTTTTGGATTCTTGATATGGGTCCAGATGCTGTTGAACTGCACTTTCAGCACGTACTGCTTGTCAGCGACGGTGCGCCGGGGAAAATGCTGCAACTGCATTGATTGCTTCTATTTATAAGCATTCGCATGAGCATTTTCATGCTTTGCCATGCTGATGTTGTGGCCGGGCCACTTGGTGCTTTCCTTTTGGGATGACCTCCTCACCCTCCTACTGTCCTGCAGCATCCAAGGCACTTCCTTCCATCAGAGAGGAGGAGGGCGCCGAAGTTGCACAGCGGTCCAAAACGCCTACAGGCAAGGAAAAGCTGGCGGAGGACTACCCTGGTCTTGAGCCTGCTTTCTCACCTCTAGAGCCTCTGTTCAAGTTCAAGGGTCAGGCCTTGATGCATGAGGACAGCTCGGCGGGCACTATTCGGGCAGCGCCTGGTATGGCTGAGGTGGCGGTCTATAACATGGCTCAGGAAGGAACTTTCCGGCCGACACCGCTCGGCGCCGCCGTGAGCATCAGCCCGCGCAGCAGGCTGGGCCGCACGCAGTCTTCCCTTGGACCTGGTGAGGCGGATCGCGTCCTCCGCGGGGAAAACCCTGAGCAGCTGTTGCGGTCACAAAGCCAGGCTTCCTTTGGGTACGCCAATGGCCGCACATTCTCTTCCATCGACCGGACGCGATCATCCTTCAACTATGCAGATCCCGCCACCCAGTCTCTGATGGAGCGCACTGGCTCTTTCATTGCTCAGTATGATGCACAGGTAAGCCATGAGCAGTGCACTTCCTGCCTGATTCATGATCACTACATTGAGCGAAGCTTGCCGCATGGCTATACATCTTCACTTGGGCACAGCAATGGACAATGTGATTTGCCATGTTCATCATGGGGATTCATTGATGACGTATATGGAATACTGTCTCTGTCTCTCTTTACTGCATCATGCCTCTTTTCATGGCAGCTTGCAAAAGAGGTCACTTGTTTATTTGATATGCTTACCCAAGGATGACATGACCTCATTCCCAAGGGCGACATTGCTTCAGGGCAACTTGGTTGGGGATGCTCCAGAGCCCCAAGCTCTACAGTGGGCAGCCAGAAACCCTTGGTTTGGGACGGACTCTGAGATGACATACTATGCATATGAGGTGCATGACCATCTGATTGAGGCGGAGGGTTATGACCCTAACAGCAAGGAGTACTATGAACAGATTGGCCTGCGTGTGGCAGCACAGTTTCCTGAGAGGTCAGTGCAGGTTTCCTTCAGATTTGCGTGTGCTGAGTATGGGACATAGCAGGCAATCACCTCATGTTTGTGAGATAAATTGTGCACAAGTTGATTGCACACTGCACATGTACCAATATCTTGCCCATGTTGCCAGTCAGTGCGTCAAAGTATGTAGCATGGTGTATCAATTCTTTTGGCAGCCACATCAGTCCTCCATGCATGACCTTGGAATAACACAGCAAGTCAAGCTGAATGCATGTCAATGCTCAAGACCTCAAGACCTTACATACTGCAAATCCACTTCTCAGCGCATCAGATCATACCCAAAAGCGTATGCTGCTGCAGGTATGCAGAGCGGTCTGTCCAGCCAACTCCCCGTCTGAGTGATGTCCCACCAGTGGTCACATCCAGTCTGCGTCAAATGTCTGTGACCAAGTCAGGCCGTATCTCTCCCTTTGATGGCTCCTCCACCCTCCCGACTGGGGGGCGCCCCCTCATCCCCCCAACAGCTGCTGCTGCTGGAGCTGCTGTGGAAACTGCTTCTGTCAGTAGTACTGTAGTCAAGCGGAATGTGACCAGTGCGTCATCATCTGGCTCTGGTAGCAGCTACACTAGCAGCAGCTATGCCAGTGGCAGTGGCAGTGGCAGTGGCAGTGGCAGTGGCAGTGGCAGTGGCAGTGGCAGTGGCAGTGGCAGTGGCAGCAGTTACAGCAGCAGTGGTAGCTATGCCACTGGGTCAGGTAAGACTTTCATAGACAAGCACCAAAGTGTGACGGTCCATGGTGGATGTGTAGTCTGTGGCCTTGACATATAGACTGCTCTGATGTGTCTTGCATATGCTGATGCATGGCTGGCAAGGCATGTGGTGACAGACAGATTAGAAACCGAACCAGAAGATGCACTCAAGCAGGAGTCAGCAGCAGTTTGCAAGTTTGCTTTCACTTCCCTGTATTTGTTGCGACCACATCAGCAGCAGCAACAGCCCCTGTGTGATCACGCATCCTTCCCCCCTCAAGCATGCACAAACAGTTAGTGGAATTCAGAAAGGCTGCACATGTCGCAAAGACAAGCCCAGTCTGTACACACATCCAACAACATTGTCCTACAGTGGCGCTTGGATGTGATCAGCATGCTTTCCCAGCCTGAATGTTGTTGTGCAGGCAGTGGTAGCGAGTCTAGGTCTGTTTCTGGTGATGGAAGTGGCAGTGGCAGTGCGTCAACCAGTCGTACCACATCAGCAAGGACGTCCTCTCGCTCTGCTTCGTTTTCAGGTATGCCTTCCCCTTTTGCCCATTGCTGCTGCCTTTATTACATAGGCTGTGGCCTTGCCTTTTGCTCACTACTGCTGCCTTCAGCGACATGGGCTGTGGCTGCTGCCTTTAGCGACATGGGCTGTGGCCCTCAATGCTGTTTGTGTTGTGTGGGACTGAACCCAGTCTGTTTCTGCCTTTTGGGAGTTGACATCGTCCACATGAACATATGCTGTCCCCTTTACGCACTTAAATCCTGTTTTGCACTGACCTTGCACCACATCTGAGTGGCCTGGCAATGCAATGGCAATGCAGCACAACAAAGCAACATGCCGGTCATTTTGGCCATGCAAGCTGATGTGGTGACTAGACCAACTAGAAAAGGGCAACTTGCACAGCATCTCACTCAAGCCTTGCAAAGCAGTGAGATGTCGTGGCTCTAAAACCTGTTATGATTCTGCTACAGGCAGTGGCAGTGCATCTGGATCACGCAGCACCTACACCCAGTCAGGCACCGGCTCTGACAGCCGCACCATAAGTGCTAGTAGCTATAGCAGCGCTAGGAGTGGCAGCAGCTACACTAGCTACACGACTGACAGCAGGCCGGTCACGGCAAGACTGCCGGCCATTGCTGGTGCACAGGCCAAGGGTCCAGCGGGGATCAAGAGTGATGTTATTGTCAAGAGTTCTGTCGTGAAGCAAAGTCAGATAGTTGCAAAGGGCATCAAACAGCGGCCTGACTCTGCCAGCTCATCTGGGTCTGATTCTGGGAGTGACAGTAGCTACAGCAGTGGAAGCAGCTATAGCAGGTGAAGCACAAAGCTCCGTGGAAGCATGTGTTTGCTTGAGTGTTGAGAATTGGAAGCATCCGCTCAGATGCGGGATGAGATGTAGGTTTTAATGTAGCTCCGCACATATGGTCAAAGTCAGCATGTTACTGCACACTTTGACCTGTGCAACACAGCATCAGCTTTGCCAGACACAAGCCGATCTCTCTGGCTGCTGATTAATTTTCAGTTGAGGATCCTCATGTACAGGAATACCACCTCCTGGCTCACATACTGAGTCTACCTTCCTGTGTTGTAGGTCTGACAGCTACACCAGTCGCAGCAGCTCAAGACTCAATGAGTCGCCCAAGTTGCCCAACCTGCCTGCCACTCGCCAGAAGGCTGAAGTCTACCAGAACAGCAAGGCAGCAGCTGCTGCTACCGCTGGCAAGCCTGTCAACAAGAAGATGGTCGTTGCTGGCACTGTCACCAAGTCATCGCGGGTTGCTTCAAGAGCCGCGTCTGACTCTGGTAGCAGCAGCAGCAGCTTTACTAGTGGAAGCACCTCGAGGAGCAATACAGCACGCAGCAGCAAGCTGCCAGCAATTGCTGCTTCCAAGGGTGCAGGCGCCGCTAAGCAGTCGGTGAAGTCTAATAGTAAGGTGCAGCCTGGTGCAACCTCTGTACAGCAGCAGACAGAAGTCATGCGGTCTAACTTGCAGCAAAGCAGAGCTGCAACTAGCCAGGAGCAGGCTAGGATTAAGAACAAAATTCAGCAACAACTTCAGCCAGGCAGAATGCTATTCTAAGTTTAGCATTTGGCACATGTCGCTGCAATGTTTGCTGACTATCTGAGCATAAAGGCTTGTACTGAGACTGACTTGACACAAACCCTTTTTTTGCTTTTAGTCATGTAAATAGTGCCTCACGCAATTGCATCATTGTCAATGTTGTACATCGGACCATTGCTATCCAGAATGTGATTACAATAAAGTCACAGCAAATTTACACATGATATGGCCACCAACAACTCTGACGTCAGGGTTGCAATCATTACGACGGCCGTACCTGTTATTGGAACTGGCTGCTGGGTGTCAAGACTGGTCGTTGCTCTTGGGATTGGCAGCACCACAATACTTTCAAGGCATAGGACTACAGTGGCAGAAATTTGATTGGTGTTTGTGGAAGACCTCACGTTGACTTTGCCATCCCAATGGCAGGCCAAAAAGGCCTTGTTGTTTGCAATGACTCATCTCACTGTCGTCACTGAAGCATACTGGGTTGCGCTCGCTGCAAAAGAACATCACACGTCAATCACATGCAAGGTTGACAAGAACATTTACCATGCCAGATCCAGAGGGTTCCGCTATTGCATTGCAGCCGTTGCATGCTGGAATACCATGACTCACAAACAGACCCATGACACACATTCTAGTGGTGCTGTCTGCATCAGGCATGCTGGGTGAAAAGAGACATAATGTGACACACGCTTCGTCAGAATGTACAGAATAAGAACTTGCAGATCAAGCATCTTACCATCTGCTGCTGCAGCGCCAAGACTTGAGCCTTCTGCTCAGGTGGCAGACCCTCAATCTGAGCTGGCGAGAGCTGCATGATCTGCTGAAGCAGCACTGCAGACCAGGAAGGACACATTATGACTGCATCCAAACTAGGTGTGCAGCTCGTTGTCACTATCCAGTCACAATGGTATTGCAGATTGGAAACCGTTGGGTCTATCATGCAGTGTCAAATGAGAGCAATATTCCAGATATTCCAAACGATGCATGTGCTTGTCCACCTTAAAATGCTGTTGTTGAAAGCTGATGACTCTAGAGCATCATGGGCAGGAAGCAGCTGTGTATCATGGCCTTTGGCATGACGCCCACCATGTTACATTTGCACGTACAGCTTGTTACAGAGCACACAGTACATGCACACAGCTGTACACACAGCAGTTATGTCTGTTGTGCAATGCACGATTCATGACCAAAAAGTGTTTGGGAAGCTTAAGTCTTGACAAGGACAAACTGGTTGGGGTATGGTCAGGTGACGCTGGTTGGCTGATGCGTGTGGCAGATTGTTAGTAAGTGCTCGACCCATGTGATGCATGGTGCTGACTCACCCTTCTGTTGCTCAGCAGGCAAGTTGGCAGCTGCATTCTGCTGAGGCTGGGCTTGCGGCTGAGGCTGCTGCTGAGGGATTTGCTGTACAGGGCGAGGCTGGGCCTGCTGGCGGGGGTCAGTGCCACGCATCCTAGGGTCATGGGGGCGCCTTGCTGCTTGCCCTGGGCCTGGCCCCGGCCCCGGCATGGGGTGCCCAGCCTATAAAGCAGTGATAACTGTCCAGCTATTGACCAGAAGGAGCATATGCAGGTCAACAACATTGACAAAAGTGCTTACTCAGCTTGCATGTACACAAGTTGCTCTTTTACAAAGATTGATTGGCTTGGAGCTTTGTGCATGTTGCATGTGATGAATCAGGTAGTGCATGTGCAGGTGTGCAAACTTGATGAGATGTCAGCCTGAGGCTGCGGCCACAGTGCCATGCTTTGCACTCATCAAATGCTCCTGTTCATTGAGTATTGGTGAGGCACACCTGTCCAGCTGGCGGGGCTTGCTGCATGGGTAGCCCATATTGCTGCCCAGGCGCACCTGACTGCTGGCTGCAGGGCGCGGCCCTGGGGCTCCTTGACCACGCCCTGAAAAAGAATAGCATTGCTTTAGCAAGATGACCAGCAAAGCATACTGTCATCCCTTACACAGTGATCCATTCAAATTCTCAGCCATTCAACAACCACTGATGAAATATGCAGTATTGAGTTAGCTTGCCAAGGGTCTTACTTGAGGGTTCCTGTGTTTAGGTCCAGACATCACAGGTGCATGACCACATGGTCAACGACATACACTTTGCAAATTTGCCCACAAGCTTTGTATTGAGTAAGCTTCACCTGGCATGGCTGCCATAGGCTGTCCATGGGGGTTACGCAGGGGCTGTGGCGCCCCCGGCAGACCCTGCTGAGGAGGCCCTTGCATATCTTGAGGTGGGTACTGCACATTGGCATTGGGAGGAACCTGCTGAGGCCTCATGGCGGGAGCATGCTGCTGCTGCTGCTGTGGGACTTGGGGCGGTTGATACTGTTGCTGCTGCTGCTGTGGCTGCTGCTGAGGAGCTGGTCCAGGCATTGGGGCTGGCTGCTGCTGGGGGGGGCCCTGAGGAAGAGCTTGGGGTGGGGTTGCATCTGATGATAGTGGGTTTTTCAGCATGCCGAGCAGGATTTGAGCTTGGAAGAGAGCGCGGGTCAAGGAGGGATTGGTGACTAAAATCTGGCGTGCCTGTTGCTGATTCTGCTGAATGAGACCTTTCATCTGGGCCATGATGTCATACAGAGCTGCACGAGGCATTTTGGACAGGGCGTCTGTGATCTGGTCTTGGCCTGCACCAAGATTTGTTGAGCCCACGGCTGCTGCCATGCCTTGAGCAGCATGAGCTGCTTCTGTTGCAGTCACTATATGTGCCTGAAACATCAGCATATCTACGTAAACATTGGAAGCATGTCTGAGCAGAAGAGAGGAAACATGGATACTGCACGTTATTCATGTTCTGTGAACACCACTGATGCCTGCTTACCTGAGACTTCCCCTGAGGTTTCTCGATGGCCTCTGCAATGCAAACAGGAAGTCAGTCAGCTAAGTAACCTGTTTGCATGGCAGGTACATATTGCAATGTATTATGGCAACTTACTTCTATCACCCTTTTCGTTGCTTGCGTCTGTGCAGTCTACCCTAAGCTGTCTGCCATTGACTTCATGCCCAGCCAGATTGCGAATGGCACTCTGAGCTGTATCTTTGTCATAGTATTCACAGAAGCCAAATCCTTTCTGTCTTCCAGTCTCTCTGTCTGTCACCAGCCTGTATATGTGCAGGCAGACAACCTTGTTTCTCAGCTGAATACAGAGGGTGCAGCGCGTTGCCATGAACAGCGCAACAGAAACATGCCTCATTTGTCAACTACAAACAGACAGTACCTGAAGTATTTGACTGGTCCTACTTCTGAAAATATCTCAGTGAGCATCTCTTCGGTGACACCATATGGTATGTTCCCAACTGCAGGCAACAGAAAACTCACACTCTGAGTGACACCTTCGGCTCGTTAGTGTTCAACGTGGTCACCATTGCATCATGCGTACCGAACACGGTGTGCTCTGGATTGCGACTGCTGGCATGTGCGCTCATGACGGCGGAAGGCAGCGGTGGCGCATGCCCTGCTGATCACAAAGGAATGAATCTAGTCAGCGTCGGTTTCGCCGCGTCCAAGGTATGACGTCAAGCAAGGTTGCTAGTCAGATATGTTGCAAACAAATGCAATTGGCCTGGAGAGAACTGCAATGCCATTGCAACGGTAAGAGAGGAGACTGCTATCAAAGCTGCAAAGGCGCTATCATAAAACGAACGGGGAAATGCACACAACTTCCCCAGCGGTCAAATCCTCAAACAGGACACAAGCTACAGACTTGTTAACCACACTTCCTCCCTTTCTGTTTGCGTGAACCTGTTTTGGGTCAACAACACGAGCTGTAGATGATCCCCCTGCCCTGAGAGCTGCCAGAGCCGGTGGACCAGTGCTGAGTGGTGCTCAGTTACACAGGTGGTCAGCTCGTCCGTCGCTGGTGCGTCCCATGACTTGCACATCGAGACTATCTATTCATCAAACTCGACAGATACTGCCGGGGCTGTAGCTGCAGAGCCATCACGGCTAAGTTGAGCATTCTGTTGTTCGCAGATCATTCAGCATGGACTTCTTCAAGCGCTATTCAGAGGTCGCGCAAGCTCAAGCAAAGCTGGCAGCATCGTCAGCCAGCAAGTTGGCAGAACAGCTCGGCGATCAGACCAAAGTGCTCGCAGAGCAGGCCAGCACTTTTGGCAAGGCTACTGCAGAGCAGGCTCAGCAAAGGCTTAAGGAGCTGCACCTCTCAGAGCACCTTGATAAACTGGCAGCTACTCAGCATCAGCAGCAGGAGCAAGGCAAAGCCCCTTCGCTCTCAGAGTTGCGCCAATACGGCATCACTCCAGAGTTCAAGGATTTTGTCAGATCTCTGACATATAGCACATTCAGAGACTACCCCATGGACGAGCTGGACATGGCAGAGTCTGCCAGCACAGATCGTGACATGCACTACCTCCTGCCATGGCAAGAGCGCCATGCCATGCTCGTGGTTCAGTCAGTCAAGGAGATTAATGAGCTGCGCTTTGTCCTATGTCCAAAACGAATGACAGATGAGCAATTCTGGAAGATCTACTTCAACCTTACCAAGAAGCAGCTACCAGAAACTGCCTTTGACCCAAGCTTTGTGCCTGAGCCCCCAGCAAAGCAGACAGCAGCCACAAACCCCCTCAGTGGCTTTGACCTGCAAGGCAAGGTCCAGCAGCTGTCCACTGCTGCCAGGCATCTCAGTGAGGAGACCACAGCCCGCCTCAGATCAGCAGCTGGTGGCCTGACTTCAACACAGTCCCCAAAGTCTGTCCCTAGTCAGGCCAGTCCCAAGTATGCTGATGACCTAGGGGAGCTTGCATCCAGAGGCCTACATGACAAGGATGCTGCCACTGCTACCTCATCCTTGTCAGCCCAGCAAGGCACAGATGCATCAGTCACTTCCAGGGATGCTCTTGCCCTAGATCAGGATCTAGATGAGTATCTAAAGGATGCCAAGGAGCCTGGCAATGGCAATGGGCATGATGGTGATCACACGGCCTCTGATGAGGAGGAAGGGAACGATGACTTTGACAAGTACATCAATGAGTTGGAGCAGGGCGGTGAGCATGAGGATGATCACACTGCAGAGGATGATGCAGAAAGCAGTGGGGAGGAACTAGATATAGATGAGTACATGAAATATCTGCAGGCTGAGGAAACCAAGAATGGCAAGAATTAGCCAAGTGCTCGTTGTAAAACACTGATTTACTCTAGCATGTACAAATAGCCTATAATGCCCTGTCGTCAGATGGCCTCGAATGGTGACTCCCAACTGAACATAGGTCTTTGTGCCAGTGACTGACATGTACATCAGCAGCAGTGTTCTCGTTACAATTTGTGCCATCTGAGTCAGCAGTGTGAAAACGTCTGATCAGAGTGTTGAAACCAATGTCATTAGCATGTTTGATTTCACTAGCAAAACCATTACCATATTGCATGAAGCATGAACCCAGTCTGACACTCATATTCATTCAACTTGATCACACCCATTGTGTATTGCTTGCAACCTTTATGTGTCTCTGCGCACACCGTGGCACGTGGTAGGCGGTTGACTCAACGCTTTGCCATTGCGACTTGATGTAACAAATTGGGTTCATGCAGCCTATGTATTAATCTTCAGAAGCTTCTGCAGGTCTTTGATTATGATGTAGAAAGAAGCGTCGCACATAAGCGCCATCTCAATCCATCATAGGGTGTCCAAAAAGTCATGTCTATGGAGATATGCAAATTGTCAGAGGCAAGATCCAACTCCAGACGCCGGTTTCAAACACAGATGTCTCATCGATGCTCTTGGGCTGGGCTGGCAGGAAACTAACACAAGTATTCTCCGGTGCTGCTGGGCAGGCCATCCAACACCTGATGAGTACACCCTGGAGCAATTGTCTTTTGAGACGTGATTGCATCATCATGGTATTGACAAACTGGTGTGATGACGTCAGTGGGAGCATACTGCTGATATTAAAACTATCACATTGACACGGCTGTGAAGTTGAGGAGGTGACAAGTTGTAGCACAGCCATCTAAGCTGCGGACTGATAGCTGTCAGCAGGCATCGACAGATGCATGGACCAAGGGGATATGTGATCAAACTGCATCCCTGATGAAAAGGAAAAGGTCAGAAGTCTTTGCACTAGTAAGCACAGCAAAGGGCAGGTGCTCAGAGCAAACAAAGACAGGCCCAAGAACAAGTGATTTTGTGGTGTTTGCAATTGACTCAGATGGGCAAGTTATGAAACAGCTGCAAAACTGGAGTAGTGATCGCTTATGAATGTTTGGCATAGGTAAAATGCTGATCTGCTCGAAATGACTTGAATACAGATGTCACCCATTAATCGGCATGCTGTTGCTAGTTTAGCACATAAAGTAACACACCAAGGACAATGCTAACAGCAGTGTTTGTAACTTATACAGATTGCGCCCTGGTGCGACTGCAACTTGTCACCCATTGTTCTTAATCACTCAACACCCATGCATGCTCTACGCCATGCTTCTGGCACAGGGTTGCTGTTCACTGAGTATTATGATGACATACCACAGATTTGGCACAGGCAGACAGCAGCACCGGGGTCATTGCAGTCGGACACAAGTGAACCTGTACACATATTTATCAGAAAACATGTTTACCAATACGACACATACGAATTATACAACAGGTACTGCTCAATGCACTCAAAGTTCTTGAGCTGCTCGGAGTTGGGAGCGCGGCCCCCCATTTTTTGTCCCAAGAGCTCTGCCCTGAGCTCCTTAAAAGCAGCCTCGTCAATCTCCAAGTGAGCTGGGGGTGGGTATTTGTCGAACAACTCATCTGTGAAAACATACGTTGGTTCCGAGACCTGGTCCCCTGTTAATGAATGCGTTGCTTGAGGGACGGCCTGGCCTGCAGCCTGTTCTGACTGTTGAGCGTGACCAGTCAGTCTCCCACTCTGCAGCTGAAACGCAGCTGAAACTTGCAGCGCTTAGCGTCTCTGACATCCATGTCGCGACTACGATATTTCTGGCATGTCTGTGCCATTCCAGGCCTGATTTTAGGCGCAACTCAGCAAGTAGACCAGGATCATTACCATTACTAAGATGGGCCCTGAAACTCCGCTTGCACTTCCGGAACTGTTGCTCGCCAGGTTGATCATACCGACGGCATCGGACGTGCGACACATTGGCCACGGACAACATTGGCAACTTTTCAATAGTAATCGTTGCAACTTGTCAGCCGGGTTGACGCCAGCATGGTCCATAAAAGGGCGGTCTGACAGGCACATGCCGGTAGATCGCGCACGCGACTCTACCATGTTCCAATCCATCTTGGTGCACCTCATGATGACGCAGATCGATGGCCGCTCATAATTTGCTTAGCTCTTGACAATCACATATGGGGCTCCGGCAGAACCTGGAAGACTTTACTCGTGACTTTTGCACTCGCATCGAAGGCGCGGCTGAGCTCGTCCAAAATACTGTTACACGGATACGTCAGCCAACTCCGCGACTTCCTACCCACAATTTTCATGGCAAGGTGCTGCATGTCGCTCTGCCCTTGAGGCATATCTGTCTTATCTAGTTGTGAGGTGGACTGACAAGCATCCTGAATGCTGCAGGTTTGCATTATAACCGGAGGCAACGCTGGAGTAGGGCAGGCCACAGCAGAAGCAATGGTGGCCAGAGGAGCACGAGTAATTATTGCTTGCAGGGATAAAGGTCGCGCTTGTGCAGCTGCAGAGGTGACTAAGCATCCACAGCACAACATATGCACACTGCTGATTTGAAGCTGACAAAGTAGCAAGCCTCACACAATGCACATGATCTGCAGTCCATGACCCCATAATGACATGACGCATGCAGGCACTGAGTATGACTAAGACCCAGGAGGGTTGTGAAGGCTACCCTGTGGAAGTTGGGTCGCTGGATTTAGCCTCCCTGGACAGTGTCAGATCCTTTGCAAGCAGCTTCAATGCGCGTGGCCTGCCTTTGGCGCTGCTCATCTGCAACGCCGGCATCATGGCACCACCCAAGAGGCTCATCACCAAGGATGGCTTTGAAAAGCAGTTTCAGGTAGGCCAAACAAAATTGTTGTCACCTTGAAGACATGCCTTGTTGAAGCTGGCTGCATACCTCCTGCAGCATGACCAAATCATACTTGTGTCAATTCTGTTCTCAGGACCAGGCAGGCGTGCCTCAAAGCACCAGAACAGCCCTGCAGAAAGCCACCTTGATGGCTGTGCGTGCATGCTCGCCCATGAGTCTGCTTCACATATGTTTTTCGTATTCACCAGAAATAAAGAGTTCATTGCTGTGCTGTTTGTCATTTCTTGCTAAGCTTGGAGTTAGAGATGAATTTGTACCACTACTGAAATCAGCAGACATTATTTGCCTGTAAATGATGCTTTTCACAGCTACACAGAATACACTTTCAATGATGCTTTACATGGCTTGTGCAGGTAAACTACCTGGGCCATTGGATGCTCACGCATCTGCTCTTGGCTGGTCAACAAAGACAGCGTTCAAATAGCAGTGGTCACAGAAACAGCAACAGACATCAAGACAGTACTGCTGATCCGCACCTTGATCGCCAACATCAAGCCCACAGCCTGAGTCGAGCTCCACAAAACAGTCAGCAAAGCATACAACAACACGGCCATCAGCAACCAAATGCTGATTCTGATGGAACCAGAGTGGTCATGCTGACATCCTTGACATACAAGGCAGGCAGGATCAAGTTTGATGATCTGAGAGCCGAGCGCAGCTACAGCGGCTTCCACCGCTATGCAGATTCTAAGCTGGCTGAGCTGCTAGCTGTGAAGGAGTTTGCTGAACGCATGGACAGGTATGCCTTCAATGATGTCAACTGTGTCCAGATTCTGGAAGGCTAGCAGTGTCATAACGCTGTGTGCTTCAGCAGCAACAAGCCATCTTGCCTCCCTGTGTGGGGATGGCAACTCCAACTGCAGGGGACTCTGTTCTTGCTTTGCATATTCTGGATTGAGTGTCTGTGATCGTGAACAGCGCTCTGGACAGCATCTCAAGACATGTCTTAGACTCAGCTGGTGTGCTAAGTTTGCCACAGCTGCGGTACTGCACCGCTCAGCCTAATGCCTCTGCTGTACCCCAGACATCCCAAACATTGCCTATGTCATACCACATTAACATGCTGCATAACTCCTTCCACATGGAATGCACTCATCGAAGTTTATGATTGTCTATAAGCTAAAATTCAGACTGTTTAGACATGATAAATATTTAGTACTGATGTTTTTGCACCAGGATACTGACAACCCTGGTGCACCTGTACAACCTAGTCAGTTGGCTGAAGATGGAAATTTTCCTGTCCCCTTAAGCAAGCAAGACATTGGGTCAAACCGCAACAAGCATTACACTGAGTTGCTGTGGTGCAGGAGTCTGGATCCAGGCCCCAGAAACGCCATTGTGGCAGTGCATCCTGGCCTGCTGAGGACAGAGCTTGCAAGGAAGTGGCTGCATAATGACTATTGCCCAAACCTGCTGCAGCCTGTCTGCAGCCCTGTCATCAATTTCTTATTCAATAGGACGTTCCTGCCGCCATCGTACGCTGTTCAGGCAGTGCTACAAGCAGCCACGGCTCCTGCTAGTAAAGTAGGTGCTTCAGGCATTCCTCTAGCCTTGTTGGTATCCAGTGCAGACTGTTGCAAGCAGCAGCAGCTGCAGACAACTGTGCACTGCAATGTAGCCTCATCACTTTGTCTGTCCAGGAGAGAGAAGAGTTGCATCCTGGCACGGCATGTATGTCAGGATGCTTATGCATGGCAAAACACTGTCCTGCTGTATAGTACCATATGGGGCATGATGCCACGTACTGCACAGTGTTTGTGTTGGGCAAGTACAAGGAGATGCATGCTGTGTCACAGGTGCATGGCCGGTACATAGCACGTAACAAGGTGACTGTTCCAGCAAGACATGCACAAGATGGCGTCACGGCCAGGAGGCTGTGGGATGTCAGCTGTCAGCTCACGGGCATTAAATCTGATATGCTGTAACCTTTGAACCAGAGCTGCCAGCAGTGTGACTAGCACGCCCAGTCCATACAGCCATGAATATGGTCACACTTGCAAGTACATGCGGTAGCAACTGCTTCTGTACAAGAAACGAAATGAGACAAAGTACTGTCAAAGAGTTAGGTGATGATGAGCTGTTGGGCGAGAGACAGACCGTCTGGATGTTCAGAACAGAGAGCCATTTCAATGGACGAACTGCAGCCATATGATTAAAAGCTCACATGAGGACGACGTTGCAATTTGCAGTCACAAACAGATTAAATGAGTCACCGCCTCAGGCTGATTGAATGGGCTTCTGAAATCTGTGTCTGAGCTCAGCATTTTGAGCGTGTAACTCTGCAAGTTTGGATACCAAAGCCTGCTTTTGAGACATCATTTGATTCTGCACTTCCTGCACAGTCAATCAAAGACTATCAACCCTTTTGGACCTTGACCAGCGTAGCGCAACACAAGCAGGAGTAGCTTGAGCCTTGCCAACCATATTGGAGCACTGATCTGCTAATGTGTGATGACAGCAGTAGACTGCACAAACTTATTTACACAGGCACGTACTTGACCAAGAAGAGAGCTCTGAAAAGCAAGCCAGGCATAGAGGCACTTGACGATGCAAGCCCTATGCAGCCCATATGCATGCTGTCTTGTGCTGCTGAGACGTAAAAACAATCCAGGCCCATCATTCGAATAAGTAGCCCCAGCATGATTACAAAGATTAGCATCATTACCTTCATGTCAATGTCCTGCTGCGCTTCACTGGCAATTTGTGCCTGCCTGAAGCTTTGATCCAGACTGGTAAGCGCCTCCTCAGCAGCTCGCTGTACCTGGGCTTGCTGCAGCAGCGCCAGAATGTGCATGTCTCCCACATCCTGAGCACAAATGCAGGGCTCATGCATAATCAGAGACAAAGAACCAATATCTGCATGTCTCCCACATCCTGAGCACAAACGCAAGGCTTATGCACAACCAGTGACAAAGAGGCAATATCTGCATGCCAGGTTGAGATAAGGATCTGGAGGTTCCTGGTGCAGTGCAGTGTGGGACAGATGTCACTATTCAGGACAATGCATGTTGCACAGCCATTGTGCTCAATGAGGGTCATTTTGCTGTAGGCAGCATGCTTGCTTTCAAGGCACCTTGTACCTGAGCTACAGCTAGTGGAGTGACTCTGTGTGCATTGGCGCGATCTAAATCTGCCCCTCTGGACAGCAAGATCTGCACTGCTGCAGACCTCCGCTGCTTGATTGCTGCAGAAAGTGCTGTGGTGCCTGCATCTCTGTAGACAATTGAGACCAGGCACTGTGAGGGCAACAGTGATCATAAAAAATTCAAATGCAAGCACACCTGAAGCGGTTTCATAGTCGATTGTGGCCCCCTTCTCCAGCAAGAGCAGCAAAGTATCAATGTCACCCTGTGCACTGGCTGCAAGCAAGGCTGTGCCCCTGCTAGTTTCCAGGTCAATGTCTGCCCCATGCCTCAGCAACTCACAAATGCAATCAGCATCACCCAGAGCAGTGGCTGCCCTCATAGCTGTATTGCCACTCTGCAATAGAGCACTGCAGCTCAGAAACTAGACGGGCTTCGTTGCCGAAAGGTTTTGCTCACGCGTACTACTGTCTGAGCGTCTGCATCACCCTTCGTCAACAAAAGCTGCAGCTCCTCCAGCTGTCCGGCCTCAGCGGCAGCTACAAGAGCACTTGCAAAAACGTCCGTTCTGAGACTTCGTATCGACGGCATACTCCGAGCAGCACCACAATCACCTGGTGCTGTCCCGCAGATTCTGCTGCGCTTCAGCAATCGGTTTTGGGTCCTGTGTGTGCACGAAGATCACTGCTTAGACCAGCATCTGGATGTGCGTGTGTACCAGGCAGTCTTAGTCAACCCTGTAAGGACAGTACTGACAGCTGAATTGCATTGATGGCCTTCAAAGATCGACAGCTTACTCCACTTCACTCGCTAATCACTGCAAGCTAGTAGATCCCAGTGGGACTTTGCAAGCTATCATGCCCTCATTTGGGGAGTCAGAGATGTCAGCAGATGTCGATCATACACTTTATCGGGAAGTTGCGGAGATCACCAGATAGTGAGACTAGCATGACTGCCCAACCCAACAGCAGCCCTCACTCAAGCTGAAAGTGTTAAGACAAGTATGTTTTCCTGTGGCTACTCCTCAATGGACCAGATCCTACCAGGAATTCCAAGCAAATCTATTACAAAAGGAACTACACTCACAGAAGGTAGCGCAGCTAACAAGATCAGCCCTGGGTTGGTAATCATGATGTACAATAGCTGTGCATCGCAAAGCCGACTGATGCATACGTCTGACAACATTCCTTAGCTCACAAACCTGCTGCTTGTTACCCTACCCTAATAATAACAAGAATAATAATAATAACAACCTGCTGCTTGATACCCTACTCTGCCATAGCAAATAGCATACAATGAAAAGTCAAAAATCGAACAAAGTAAAAACACACAACAAAAAACGCTAGCAATTAACTTGCTGCTAGGTTGAATCTAACAGCCAACAGTACCCTGTACAACAAAGTCAGAGCGAAGTGACCGCATTGCAGCGACTCAACATTTGGCATATCTGGCTATCAGAGTTGATGACTGGCTATTAGAGCAGCACTGAAAAAGAATTGGACACCGCATACTTGCTGCTCACCATTTAGGTGGCTTACATCAGAGTGAGGCCTCATTCATGCTCATCAAATTGGGCCCCTCTGTCAGCATCATTGTAGTTGACTGCAGTTGACTTGGTGGGCTGCTCACCCTCTTTGCACAATTTCTTCCTCAAGACGCTGATTTCCTCGTCTGAAATGCCAATCTCGCGAATGTAGTTCTCAGGTGAACCATACTGATCCACAAGATGCTGAATAGTTTTGGCCATGGTCTTTGGACTGGACTTGGTGATGTTGCTAGACCTCATGAAGGAGTCTGCACAGCAGTCATAACAATTAAAATAATCAAAATGTGTACTTGGGCAGCAGGCATCTGATGCGTGCGATGCAAGTCAGCTCCCTCCAGACAGGCTTGTTCAGAACATGATGACAGCAGGCATGAGTCATGGGCAAACCTGTCCTGCCACGAGTCATACATCCAGGGCATGGGCTGCCTACTGGTGCAGCATCATACAATCTGATATGCTATAAGTTTTCCAACACTGCATTATGTCTTTTGCTGTTTCAGCACACGTGCTGCATGGGCTATGTAGGTCAGTGGACATATGCAGATAGCTTGCCGTTCATGAGGTACAGATGTCAAGAGAAACGTGTGAGGGGTTTCATGTGCATGCCCTAGCACTCACATCTGTATGTCAACAAAGCAGGTGCATGAGCAGCATTGGGGCTCATGCCGCACATGATCAAGAGCAAACATGGGATGCGAGCTTACTTTCCAATTGCATATCAGGGTCTGGCTTGTTCTTAGCATCATTCAGATGCCCTTCAGACTGAGCGTAATCTTCTTCAATAGCCTGCAGAGGCCGCAAAGCTGATGTCAGTGCATCTGAGCTGAATGACCTCCTGTGTGACCTACATCAGATGCGCTTCTTAGCAGAAGTCAGTATGACCCATGCCAACGTGCCTGTGCCAGCCTTTGTGCATGCATGGAAGCTGCACATGGGTGGAATCAGTGTCAAACAGCCCATTGGAGCAGCAGCAGGTTGTCAGGATGCAATGGCTTTGAGTTGGGCACGCTACTGTTATCACATATGGCATGTTGCTTCAGCACAAGCGCCTTTGTGCATTCTTGCACTGCTTATTGAAACAAGAAGCAGACAATGTTGGCTGTCAGCAGCATAGCTTGTTGGAGCTGGTGGCACCTGACGAGCCAACGAGGCAGAGAAAAAGCAGTGCTCCTCTGAAGCTGCTACAGAGTGCCCATGGTATGGAACATAGAACACACGCACAGACACAAAACAGCACTGAAAAGCAGTACATACCTCGGTGGGCACATTGCACAGCAGCAATAATAGCATGATGATGACTCCTGTCCTGTCTTTGCCATGTGTACAATGTATCACAACAGGGAAGTTTTCTTCCATCATGAGAATCCGCAATGCAATGGCGACCCTGGACTTGCCCTACAAGACAACGCATGAGTGAGCGAGATCTGACATCTGTCAGCTGACAGCTGTGTGCAAGATCTGCACTACAAGACTATGCAAGCAGATGAGATGTCAACCAATGGCTGCTACATCTGACATGATGCAATGTGTTTACACAGATGAGCAGAAAGTCTGCAAAGCAATGTCCTGCACCTAGGGCGCGAAATGCAGTCTCAAACAAAAGGTGTCATACAAGCTGACATACACAGCGTGTAATGACTGCCAAAAAATGGTAATTTACATTTGACAGTATTGCAGCATATAAGCCAGAGTATCCCATCTCCTCTGGATTGGCAACAGCAGGCTGCACCACAGCTTTGGGGCCTCTGCCTTTCAGCATGCCTCCAATGGCCTTCAGCTTGACCCTAGTTGGCATCAGCCAAAACACAGCGCCCTTTGCTCGTGGCTGCATGATCCCAGCTGCAGACGCAGTGCCAGAAAGTGCGGCACATAGGTAGCGAACAAATGCAGAAAAGGGTTATACTCAACGCTTCTGTACCAATGTAGCAGGAGCACACTTGCATCAAGAGGCTGATTGCCAGCGGTGTATTATCAGAGCATGTGCAGCATAAAGAGTCATGAAACGTCAGCAGCAATGATGGCTGCTCACCATGGTAAACTTTGATTTGCTCGCCACTCTCATCACGGATTCTGCGTGAGCACCTCTTGCAAGGCTCAGCCTCAGCATTTGCCTTCTGAGTGGCCCAGGTGAGGGCACTTTGAGATACCTGCAGCAAAATAATGCTGTGAATGATGGCCTGCTCATCTTTGTAGCGCATGATGTGTGCACTATCAATTCTGACACAGGTCCTGCGTGCACGGCCACCTTACACCGTCAACTTATTCAGCACCTTGGATATGAACCCAAGTATGCGCTGGCGGCCCTTGGCATCCTGATCATCTCTGATTGAACTGTGCTTTGTCTCTCGCAAATCTACTATGCTCTGCACAAGTGGTCAAGCAGATCTCAGGTGCAAAACTTATAATGCACAGCGAGTCTTGTGAGCTTTGCAGGCGATACACACTTTAATACCGAGCTTGCTCAGTTTCTCAGGCCTGCATGCACTGAGCGTTAGCAGCTGTGGAAGAGTTCGAGCAAACGCTCGATAAGTGATCGTAGCGTTGCTAATCAATGAGTGCCAGAAATTGAGGGATACATACGTTACGACCTCCGAAGAACGGTACACAGTCTTGCTACGCAACCTGTCGGGTGCAGCTTCGCTCACATCTCGCAGGTTTACTTCCTCCATACTGTGGGTGAAGCAGACCCAAGTGGAGAGTTCGATATGTGGTCGTCAGCTGGCATCTGACTCGGCTCGTTGCAACTTGAGTTTCTTCCAAATCACCTCATGAGCCGCGCGTGATGATCGATTTTCCGAATGGCAGTCTGGGTATAGCTTGGACGGGTTTACATGAGGCAGGTCTAGAGGCAGGTCCTTAGTCATGCCTTCAGTGCTTCATTATCGGATAATGATTATCCTGACGTACCTGGGTGGCATACATCTGTGCATACATGCCGAACGCGCACCATTGTGCCAGTCATTCCGGACCGGCAGGCCTCTCATTTGATGCAAGATTTGTCGCACAGCAGGTGAAAGATGCAACATCCCGACTTTGAATCGACACCCACTACAGTAGGCATTCAATTCTTTGAGTTGAGTTTGATGAGAGAGAGAGAGAGGGGGGGAGGGAGAGACAAGTTTTATGCTATGATGGCATGCTGAAGAAAACGTGCGATTTTTACACCTCGCAAATGGTGATGAGGCTGATACGAACATGTGTACTTGATATGCAAGACATATATGCAGATAGCAACTGCTGCAAAGCTGAACATATAACACTCCCCACTTCAGAATGCAAGTTGCCAATTCACTTGCTCTCTTGATCATATACACAAATCAACCTGCTGTCAAAAACAGCTGTCAATCAGTGCTGAATACGCAAAGAATGATATCAAAATAGGTATCACACAGCTACAGACATCAGTATGCTTCTTGATACTGCTGCAAATTAGCATCCTGACAGAAGCTGAAGGGCCCGTATTGCAACTCAACAATTTGCCACTCAGCGTGCTGACATGAAAGATGGCTGATGCCATGTAGCAGGAACAGTGACTGTGGTCACCATTGCACATTCTTCTCACTCTAGTAAGACACGCATGCTCTCAGCAAGCTCTCATATACGCTCAGCAATTATAATGTACATACTCTAGGCTGTTGCCAGGGCAGATGCATGTGATGGACCTGACTGAAACAGCATGTCCTGCTTACTTGGATGTCCTGGAGGCCTCAACCTTGTCTACAATGTATGTCCGTGTACCATTGAGAATGAATGTGGCTCCCACAATCCTGAGTGCCCTTGGAGCTATGCCAGACCACAGAGCCTTCAGCCCTCCCCCTTGCTTCATTACATGCTGCATGGTTGTAATGCTGTTTCGGTATTCTGGAGTTTCCTTGGGCACAACATTTGCTTGCATCCTTGTCTTGATGGTATCAAAAGGTTGCGTGGTGGTCACAGCAAGAAGGCCTCCTGTGATCCCAGCAATCATGAGAGGGGTGCTGGAGGGGTACCCCTCTAGGGCAGGGCTGCCTTTCAGGAATTCCAGTAGCACCGGTGTAACTCCCAAGTATCCACCTGTGTACAAACCTTCCCTGATGAATGTTGGTCCCTGCATGCACTCCAACACTTGTGTGTAGCATGCAGATCGTCAAAATGACATGCATGACCATGTGAATGTGGAGTTAACTATCAATATACAGAAAACAGACAAAAATATAGGCTGCAGCAATGCAATATGATTCCATGCAATTTGTGAGCTTTTACATGCAATCAACATTGATGTGAAAAGTAAGTACTCCTTATTTTAGATGACACTTTCATCATTGACATCCTGCTGGGACATGCATGACACATGATGTATTCAGGGCACCTCTACCGTGTGATATCGATCTGGCAAGACAGCAAAAATACACAAGCCTTGATACTTACGAATCCTCTGTATAGGGCAGTCATCCCATTCCTGGCGACATAGCTTTGGGCTTCAGCCAGCAAAGCCCGCTGATTGCGACCTTGCTGAATCATGATCAGCTCTGCAGGGGTGCTGATGAGTGATGATGTCGACCCTGCTGCAACGGCAACAGCAATCTGGCCTGCCTGATTGCTGTCTTTGCCTGTGAGTTTCTTCAGAGCCAGCTCATAGAATCTATTGGCACCAAACTGAACTGCTGTGATTGGCGCAATGCTCCCCGCATTGACCTGTGGAGCAATGCCATGTTATCATTTGCATTGTGCGCTGCCTGACATGCTTGCATGTACTGCAGCAAAGCTGATTCCACTTACCAGATACCCTCTGTAGAAGGCCAAAGGAGTTCTTGGCAGTGCTCGGCCTTCCTGTAGCGCATTCTTGACTGTCACCGTAGGTTGCATTACGCTGACCTCCAACACCCCAGCGAGGGCGCCGATGGCCGTGTGCTCGATAGGAGTCAGCGTTGACATGTTGAAGAGAGCCTGTAAGTGTCAGCTGCGAAGTGTTCTGCAGCACGGGTGTGACATGTTCTTTTGGCAATCCGTCACGAGCCTGAGGGGATAAGTGCATGGCAGAAATGCGCATTATGCAGCAATGAAAAAAAAAATTCAAACGCGGATGGGATGAAAGTGCGCAAGTTAGCAGCGCATACAACGCAGATAGCTTTACGGATCATGGCATCAACAGATAGCAACTCGCGCTCGAATAGAAAGTCCTCACCGTTAAGGTGACAGAAATTGCTATGTCCTCATTGCACAAGTCCGGGTCGTCTAAGGCAAACGCACACGACTCTTTGGACAAGTCTTTGCAGGTGCTAGCACCGTTGTTGCCGGATGTTTTGGCCTTGGTGCCTGAAGGCAGGCTTGTGGAGTGATGCACTGCGCGCTGGCCAGAGACGAAACCTGATATCTGCCGTTACCAAGAATGCTGAATGCCTGGCTCGCGCCGCTAGCTCGCTTTCGGCGGATGCACCACACTGGCTGAAGACGAACCGTTTTTAGGCTCAAAGCCTGAAGTCTTTGCAGGTGGACGGTCAATCATGTCTGCAGCTACAGCAAATCAAATCTCACCCAAAGGTCTGCACCCCAAAGGCCAGGCAGCCTGTCAGCCTCATTGACATACAAGAGATCGCCCTAGGGACATTCAGCTACCTCAAGCTAGCCTGCACATTGGGCAAATATACATCAGTTAGGCAGTTAGTCAGTTAGGCAAATATATATATAATCATAACTCAAAGAAATCCCAAATATCGAAACACAATACAAATCTGCATCTGCATCATAGTACTGCATCAGTGTCGGCACAAGACTTCGAGTTTACTGCACATGAATGCGTTGTTGCAAGTGTGAACGAGGACGTGGTCATCAGGAACTTCGTGCAAGACAGGCCCCACTTTTGCACGGATCCGGAGATGCATTCATAATTTTGCCGACTGACATTATCCTTATGTTCAGTGAACGATGTACACCAGATGCAAACATCAATACAAGGCAGACTTCGGCTGTCGTGCTGGCTTTTTTTTGCCAACCTGTACAAATATTGTCGTGCATTGAAAATCTACGTGCCGCAGACATCTATTGTTTGTGGAGCTGAACACTGATGAGTGCTCAATTGCCTTATGCGAACATGCATGTGGCTGGCAGCTTGGGAGATGCGAGCCGTAAATGCTTTGGCATGCAGATATGCAGTGTTGGTCAAACATTAGGGACCATGGAATCAACACCGCGGAAATGTAAATGGGATGTAGCGTGCTCGTTCGGCTTCACAGTTGTCAACCTTTGCTCTGTCAGCAGCTGACCTGGCCACTGTCAGTCAAGACTTACCGTGGATCACACATATACTAAGATCGCAAGTCGGACTTTGCGTCGTGCCTCCCGCGAAGTTGGCGTGGAGAGTAGAAACGTCTTAGCTGAAGGCACAGCCCTGGTTGACGGGCAGGTCAGCATGGCTCCCCAAATTGATGACAGGCTGCGTAAGCTTGCAGACGCAAGCTCAGAACCTATTCTGGCAGTGCACGTCGAACCTACTGATGATATGGTGTCGGAGCGTGCTCAGGCATCATTTGACTCTGAGGAGCTGGCTGTTGAACTGAATGGTGGCAGAGCTTTGCTAGAAAAGAAGTGAGCAGAGCTTGACACCACATGCATGCATATACGCAGCGAGCTAGGCTGTTGCAGTCTAACATGTTTGGTCTCACCAGGGCACAGCTTGCTCAGATGCTGGCAGAAACTGAATGGGGAGACAAAAGCAAGCGCTACTTCCTGAACAGAGAGGAGGAGCACGTAGGTGGCCTCAAGGCAGCCACAGCCATCTGGTCAGTTGCTGTCCACACTCGACAAAGGGTTCTGACAGACCTAGTCCAAGGTACTGAGATGTGGAATTGGCCTTGCTCAGGGACATGGTGAGACAGAAGAAGATAAGCATGGAGGAGGGAACACTCATGAGGACCTTGCTGTTCATGCCAGGTGGCTTGGAGCTTCACATTGGGGTATGCTGTCAACTTGTAGTCAGCCAATGTTGCTGCTGGCTTCTTGTAAAAGTCCACAAGGATTTCCCATTCTGACACATGCATGACGGAACATCATGATTCTCTTTGACTCAGCACTCTCACTTGTTAGGCTGTGTGACAGCTTGGTGCAATTCAATGCATCGATCAACAGGAAGCGCTTCTGCTGCTCCGAGAGTCATTCCTGCAAGGTGTTGCAGCCAGATCATGCCTCACCTGCCAGTGCATGCTGCCTGCACATCTGGCATTGTGCAGTGTTTCATATCTTCAAAGTCAGCAGTGCATACTGATGTGGTGCTCCCGTACAGTTTGCAAGCTGCATGCAATCTCAGACCCCTAGTATTAGTCGTCTGCATACGCAGCCTGATAGCTGCCGCCGCGTATACAGCCAGTCATGATGTATAACATATTACCATTATCATGTATGACAAACCAATGCAGATGTTCATCCCAGCACTGATGTCCCAAGGATCTCCAGAGCAGCAAGCCAAGTGGCTGCCCATGGCCCAGAAGCTGGAAATTATCGGCACATATGCTCAGACAGAGCTGGGTCATGGAACCTTTGTGCGTGGACTCGAAACCACAGCCACATATGACCCTGAGACTGAGCACTTCATCATTCACTCACCTACTCTGACCAGCACCAAGTGGTGGCCTGGAGGTACAGCAAGATGTTGCAACTGCATACACGTGTATGAATGCTGGCATTCTGTTGCAAGTTGCAATTTAAGTCTTTTTGTATGAGACAGTAAAAACACCAGACATTGCATGGCATTCTCATTCATGTTGTGCAACAGATTTGTTGAGGCCTGCAAGGTATTGCATTAATCACACAAGAGCCTGTTCAGGTTGAGCCCTTTCCTGCAAACTACAAAGCCAACTACGCAGGGGCTCTCCAAGCCACTGGGTCTCACAGCTGCTGAAACTCCAACTGGTGTGGTACAGGTTTGGGAAAGACATCCACACATGTCATCTTGATGGCTCGCCTCTTTACAAAGGGCAAGGACTATGGCATGCACGCCTTCATCACCCCCATCAGGGATTTGGCCACCCACAAGCCCCTGCCTGGCGTGACCATTGGGGACATTGGGCCCAAGTTTGGATACAATGGCGTGGACAATGGCTTCCTTCGCTTTGAATACGTCAAGCTGCGTAAGTGTCTGCAACATGCTGCCGGGTGTGTGTGCTCTTTTATCATGTCTGTTTTGACAGCAATCTCTGCCACCTTCAGCACTGTGTAAGCGGTCTTGATTGCTTCAGAGGTCTGCTGTTCGGTGCTGAGGCGTGATACTGCATCACAGGTCTTCCAGCAGCAATCATTGCTCTTCATGTGCTGCAAAAGTTGCTGTCATATGGACATTCCATTCCTGTTCCTGTGACAGCTGCATGTGGCATGCCACCTTGAGGATCGGCATGTCAGCCCTGTTGTAAAGAGCATTACGCTTATTATTTCACCAGCCAATGCCAAGGCCGCCATTGTCACCTCAGTGCATGCATGTGAACCCTGAGTCGCAAACCTATAAAGCCTGAGTGCAGCACGCGACCACATGATGATGCGGTATGCCAAGATCTCACCAGAGGGTGACTACATGCCGCCCCCACCAGCCAATGCTAAGGCTGCTTACGCAACCATGGTGTACGTGCGTGCTACCATTGTAGAAGATGCTGGCTGGATCCTCGCCAGAGCAACCACCATTGCGGTAACAGATGCTTCCAAGCCTGCTGCAACTGTGCTGAGCATGTCTGCCGTGGTCTGTTCGCAATGCATCATGATGCCATGGGAGATGTTGGTCTTGTGTGCTCAAGCTTTGCTGATAGCTTGCATGGTATGTATTGCAAAGCTGATGCATGTTAAGACTTTGCATCTGGCTGTTGAGTATGGTTCCAGCACAGAATAGGATCACCGCTGCACACGCTCAGTCATCTCTGCTGAGAGCTCTCTAGTTGAGCACAGCAATGGTTCACTTATCTAGAGCAGCTTCTTCGAGGTTGTTCAGTAACCGTTGCAGGCAATTATTTGTGAAGTGTTGACAGTATGCAATGCAGAAGCGTGATCTGTTGACAGCATGCTGCCTGCACAGTCTGTACGCCAGTGGGTCTCTTGTCCCAAAACATCCATGACATGATGTATGGTTCAAACCCCTGATCAGGTCTTCTGTTGATCAGCTGCACCAGAGCTCACTCCAATAGCTGTCTTGATCACCATCCATTCCTGCATCCCATTCGGAATGTGTGTGCCTCTGATGCATGTGCCTTGCTTACAGGTGAGGTACAACGCAGTGAGGCGGCAGACTGCAGCCAAGGCAGGAGAGAAGGAGCTGCAAGTGCTGGATTACCAGAACACCAATGCTGAGCTCATGCCCCTTGTGGCTGCTGCCTATGCCCTCATCTTCATGGTATGGCTTTCCATCGTTGTGGCTGTGCATGCCTTCAAGTGACCTACCATTGCAACATAGGCAACATCGTTAAGCCCAAAGCTGTTGTTGGTGGCTGTGCTCTGATTGTGGTTTTGCAATATCTGATGCCTTGTTCAAACGGACTGGTCACATCAGTGTCCACCCGCCATTGCTAACAAGGCATAGACTTGGATTTGCTTTCATACAGTTCTGCCAGCAAATAGCTGAGCTGCTGTACAGTCGATCCTTTGCCTGTCATCAGAGTCATTTCAGAGGATCAGCACTGCTCTGTTTATGCTTTGCAGCTGCAACTGCTACATTGTGCCATCACTACTACCACAGCCTGCTGCTACAATGTACCACCAGCACTATCACTACAGTATGCTGCTACAGCGAGCAGGTACGGTATTGTCACAAGAGCCTCGGGCTGTTGCTTGAATGTGTGGCCTGGTGTGCAGGGCAAATCTGGCATAGGCATGTACAACCAGTTTGAGAAGGAGAGGGACCAGGGCAACTTTGAGCTGCTGCCCGAGCTGCATGCCATCCTGTCGGGCATGAAGGTGCTGTTGTTTTTCCTGCTGTTGTCTTTCCTGTGCACCCCGCTTTTGCCTGAAACAACTCAAATGTCATACAGCCACCAGAACACAGTCACAATCGGCATGATTGCTAGAGCCATGGGTTGCAGGTTGTAGGTTGCAGCTACTCACCGTGAACAAATGATGGTGTTTCCCTGTCTGCTTACATGTTCCTGTCAGAACTGTGGTTCACTGTGACAAGCCTTGTTATTCGGAACTTGCTGTGAGGTGTTGTACTCATTGTGCAGGCACTCAGCACATGGATCACATGTGATGGCATTGAGGCCTGCAGGCGGGGCTGTGGAGGGCACGGCTACAGTCTGCTGTCTGGCCTGCCCACCCTGTACGCCTCATATGTACAGAACGCCACCTGGGAGGGCGACAACAATGTCTTGTGCCTCCAGGTAACGCTTTGCACGTAATTACTGAACAGCCCAGCCTGCTCCCTCTACATATGTTTGTTGTTAAGCGCCCACCTGCTTCATCTGGCTGCGCATGATGATGTCATGCACAACTGCATAACACATGCTGCAGGCGCAGGCGCATACCACCCCAACAGGAGCAGGTCCAAACTTTGCATGGTCCGTTACCTGTATTTGTATGTTTGCGTGTAACAACACATTCCATTATGAGTGCCTTATGGGCTTGCCTATGTTTGCAGAGTGCTAGGTATTTGCTGAAGAACCTGCTGGGGTCACAGACTGGCAGAGCTCCTCAGGGCAGTGCCTCCTACCTAGGCAACGCCAAGGCAGAGATGAAGAGCAAGTGTGAAGTCAGCAAAGCCAAGCAGTGGCGGGAACCTGACGTGCAGCTGGCTGCTCTCAGGTACTGCATTGTCACCAGGCCCACAAGCATTGTCACCAGGCCCACAAGCATTTTGCAGCATTCAGTGTGTGCATGCAGGCTTTCACATTGCACGCTTGTTGCTCTTGGCGATCAAGAAAACTTTTTTTTGTTGTAAAATGACTGCTTCTCAGCAATGGGGAGTCCGCGGCATGTGGGGCCTGGTATCAGGCGTTCCCACTTTAGGGTGATCTTTAAAATCGTCTGATGCTCATTGCTGACAAGTTAAGCCTGGAATGTGAGGACTGGGGTTTTAGATTTCAAGAGCCATGGACAGATGTCACTTCTTTGTGTGCAATTCTGGAGTCATGCGCAATATCTAAAAAGGCATATCCTCTGAAATGAGGATCAGCCTCAAGACAGCATCGCTGCATTCCACACTAGCAGTGCATACCTCACCTCCAAATCCTGAGCCCTGAATGTGGTGTACATCCCCCTGCAGGCATCGGGCTACAAGGTTGTGCATAGAAGCTGCACAGAGCTTGATGAAGGCGTGTGGGGGGGACCTGCAGTTTGAGGGGCCCGGCTGGAACAGCTGTACTGTGGACATGATCAGAGTGGCCAAGGCTCACAGCATGCTGGTTCTCCACCAGACCTTTGCAGATGCTGTGGAGAAGCTGCAACGAGCGGTGAGCTCTCACTTGCTGTAGCTTGATCTACACCATATTCGGTCAGACGGTCAGCGTGCAGTGGCCAGCTGCGGCTGTTGCTATGGGCAGCCTCATTGCGTGTGATTGCTGCAGCTCTTGCGGTGTATCATGCTCTTCACACTCAACAGCTATGTGTTGGGTCAGAGGTTTAGTTCCACTTCCCTAGCGATCAAGGAGGGACTGTACCGCGCGTATACTGCGGGCCTTGATTGCCATTTGGTCCCCACAGCCATCTGCACAAGTACAGCTGTGGCCACCTGTGGTGATTGTTTGCAAAGCCGTCTTTGCTGATTTTGCAAATTGGGTATCAACATGTGTCCATACATTTGCATACACCTGTAATGTCATGTTCAAGTCCTGGTTTTGAGTGCAGGGCTCCATGTCTTCACAAAGTGTCACAGTCCTGCAGCGCCTGCTGTCCCTCTTCGGCCTAACAGCGCTGCTGAAGGACTTGGGAGACCTGCTGGAGGATGACTATGCCTCGCGTCAGCAGGCGAGCCTGATCAGGCAGCAGCAGTATGCCCTGCTCAGGGAACTGAGGCCTGATGCTGTTGCCCTAGTAGACAGCTTTGGCTTTGAGGACTACCTGCTCAACAGTTCCTTGGGAAGGTGAGCACATGTGGCGTATAACTATTTTTGTGCAACATTGCTGCTGCTGCTGCTGCTGGCTCATTTCTGTATGCGGCACACTATCAAGTCTGTGTGTTATGTTTTGAAGCTGATGGCCACAACATGGCACAATGCAAGACATTGAGCAACATCAGTTTATGCAAGCATACATCTTGGTCATTATGTCATGCATGAGCTACTGTCATATCATTTACTCAGAAGGCGCTCAGCGCATGCTGTTGCCACTGGCGTGTGCATCACATGCTTTGCAAGGCTTGCTGTGCGCAACTTCTGAAGGCTGTGTGTGTGCGTGTGAGTGCAGGAAGGACGGTGATGTGTACCGCAGCCTACTGGAAGCAGCACAGCGCAGTCCCTTCAATGACACTGAGGAGGGCCCTGCCTGGAAGCCTGTGTTGGAAGCGCGGCTCAACCCAAATGCCAGGGCCAATGCCAAGTTGTAGAGACAGTAAAGTGCCGTGTTACTGTTTTGGGGTGGTCAACACTTGACTTTGTTGTTGGTATGAAGCGCAAGAGCTTAGGTGTAACACAAACGAAGATCAGAGTTCTCTTTTGTCAGTCTACTGTGAGGAGGTTTTGCTAGGGCTGCTTTGCAGCACATGTAGCATACAACCGGAATCACACTTCCTGCCATGTTTATGCGTCATGTTTTTTAGAAGTGTTGATTGCATAGCACACATGTGTGCTTCAGGTGCTGACAGTCATCTTTTTTGGGCTGTTTGGCAAAGCACATGTGGGACATGATTCTGTCTGGAGTGGCGCTGACTTGAACATCAATTCAGTCCTTAGGTTGATCTGTGTCATGCTGTCAACTCCAAGCCATATGTTGTTTGCTGAGCACTGCAAGTTGTTGTGTGCCAGTTTTACAGCTCGCTCCTGGCAGACAAAGCATTACAGCAAGAGTGCTGTTTGCGATCAAGTATATTGCGCGGCAGACTTTCCTTGCTGATAGGCTCACCACATCAAAACCTTTAGCAGAGGTGGTGCTCTCGTGTTCTGTCGTGTATGTGATGTTGGTCATGGCCAGTTGACGTGGATGCTCAAGCTTGGTGTACGTTTGCTGGTCTGATGCAGGGCAAGTGCAGCAATGAGTGCCCAGCAAGAAGCCTGTTGAAAAGTATATGTGGGGTTCATGACACTGACTTTGCTGCACTGGTTGCAGGCAAGTTGCTGCTGTGTATGACCTTACACAAATAATACAGCTTGCATGCTGGACAACGGCTGCTTTGACAGGAAGTAAACCTTGCTGACAGTTTAACCTAAGAAATATTGCAGCACAAGACGGACAATACCCTACCTCTTTTTCCTCGGTGTTGCCTCAAAGCAGTGACGCAGGACCATAGTTGGTTATGCCAAGCTGAAGGCCAACGGCTTGTTACGGTGGGCAGTCTACCCGTGAGTGCACTGGTGCAACTGGCGGAGACGACACGCAGCATTCTACGGACAGATTTGACCAGAGATTTGACTAGGTTTCAACTCCATGCCACGCGGCAGAAGAAAACAAGCACGAGCGGCAGCGAGCACAAACCAAAAACCAACCATCAACTTTTTTGGTTTTGCTGCTGCAAAACCAAAGGCAACTCACTGTCATAACACTGGACAGATGGAGCCATGCTGCAGATCACTGATCAGCAGCAGCAGCAGCAAAAGCACGAGCGTCACCGAACAATAGCACAATCAAAACGATCAATACTTTTTGGTTTTTGGGGCAGGAAGTGCTATATGTTCAGGTTGGATCACTGAGATGGGGGCTACAAGAAACAGGCTGGTGATCACTCAATGCTTTGCTGGAAAAGAAAAAACAAAACATCTGCACCTATCCCCATTGCTGTAGGGCAAACTGCACCAAGTGTCATTGTTGATCCCATCACTCATGCTGCATCACTGAGCCCAGAGTCAAACAGTCACCCAGGCGCAAAACCGCTGTCAGCTCACTCAACTCTGCCTGCAGTGCACACATCCACTGCAGCATCATCTTGCAATAACCAGCGCAGCATGTGGGCTGAAGAGGAGCACAGTGCTGCACATGCCAACGAGCGCAGCAAGTGCCAAATAAGCAGCACATACTTCACCACTCATGAGCCATGCAGTCTGCCCACAGCAGCACCCGGTCCATCACTGTGGTGAGTACACCACTCAGCCTATGGGCAACCAGCGCAGCGTGTGCAGTGGGAGGAAAAAATCAGATACATGGGCTGCAGGGGATCACTGAGCTGCACATGCCAAGGAGCGCAGCAAGTGCCACATGAGCAGCTGCAGCCTGTGCCTTCATCACTCATGAGCTGTGATGATCCATCACTGTGACATGTGATGGCCTGAGCCACAGACAAACACACAGCACTTTAGGCCTCACTGCAGTTCACTCATGACAGTGATGCACAAACCCACTGCAGCGCTATCTGCACCACCCAGCCTGCAGGTAACCACCACCCAGCCTGCAGGTAGGTGCAGCGTGGTCAATGAGAAAACAAGCAGATACATGGGCTGAAGGAGATATCGCTGAGCTGCACATGCCAACGAGCGCAGCAAGTGCTTTAAGCAGCAGCAGCAGCAGCTACAGCAGCACATACTTAATCTCATTCGTGAGGGCTTCCGGCCTCACTGCAGATCACTCACCACAGTGACCCACACTGCCCAGCCAGTTGGCAACCAGCGCAGCGTGTGAAGTGAAAATACAGCAGATATGTTGGCTGCAGGGAATGACTGAGCTGCACATGCCATTGAGCGCAGCAAGTGCCAAATAAGCAGCTGCAGCAGCACGTACTGCATCACTCATGAGCTGTGCAGTCTGCCCATGGCAGCACCCAGACCATCACTGTGATGAGTGATGGCCTGAGCCATAGGCAAGCACACATCACCTCAGGCCTCACTGCAGATCACTAAAAGAAGGGATGGAAACCACCCAGCCTGTAGGCAACCAGCGCAGCGTATGCAAAAGGGACAAAGCAGATATGTGGGCTGCAGAGATGCACATGCCAACGAGCGCAGCAAATGCCAAGTAAGCAGCACCTGCAGCAGCACATATTTCATCACTCATGAGCCATGCAGTCTGCCCACAGCAGCACCCGGTCCATCACTGTGGTGAGTGATGCACTGAGCCGCAGGCAAAAACACAGCGCTTCAGGCCTCACTGCAGATCACTCATGGCAGTGATCCACACCACCCAGCCTGTGGGCAACCAGCGCAGCGTGTGCAGTGAGAGAAAAAACCAGATACATGGGCTGAACAAGAGCGCTGAGCTGCACATGCCAACGAGCGCAGCAAATGCAACATGAGCAGCAGCTGCAGCAGCACATACTTCATCACTCATGAGGCATGCAGTCTGCCCACAGCAGCACCCGGTCCATCACTGTGGTGAGTGATGCGCTGAGCCGCAGGCAAACACACAGCGCTTCAGGCCTCACTGCAGATCACTCATGGCAGTGCAGCATCCATCCAGATCACTCAAAACAGGACGAATTTCAAAAATGGAAGCTCCGGAACCATTGCTCAATATGCTCATGCATGCATGCGACTCATATCCTCGCGAGGACGACACAGAGCAGAATGCGCATGTGCACCTGTCCGTTTGCAAGGGCTTCTTTGACAATCTACCGACCCGACCGCCCGCCAGCTCTTCCATCAACGTGTTTGTCAACTCTCCGTGGTTTTGCTGAAAGACAAAATCGCGCTGCATGTTCGCAGCGATACACACACACCTCAAGAGTGTGCGCGTTCAACAGTAGATCAAAGATTGTGATGGCGAGTGGGTAGGCCGCAACAAGTCCCTGCTGACAAGCTAACAGTTCTCACGCATGCGAGTCGAAGCATGTGCCGCTGCCCCTCGTAATGCAAGCCGGCCGTGTGGCAATCGCAGAGGCCAAGACGTCGTCAAGGATTGGATTGCTGATAATCTGGACAGCGGCAAGGTCGTCAAGGAAAGTTCAGCAGGCTCAAGTTCCTGGAGCTCTGCACATGTTTACCATACAGACAGTGGCAAGAAGTTCTTCGTCAAGCTGAGTCAAGGCCGGGATTCTAGTATGTTTGAAGGAGAAGCGCTCGGGTTGCAGGCATTGTATGGTACCATCCTTCCCTTCACCCCAATTGTTGCTGTAAGGCTCTGAACTGACATTGACTATCCCTGTTTGGTTGCTGCCATGTGTGGCCTAACACATGAATCGCTTATGCTCTGCAGATACACAATCAATGCGTATCCCAAAGATCTACCATTTTGGCAACCTTTCTGCTGTGCCAGAAGGTAAGCTAGCCCTTGAGCTCCATCCTGATTGTGTCCCTTGAGCTTCATCCGGTATGCACTGACCCAAGTTCTGCTGCATAAAGCTCATGACACTTCAGTAGCCCAGTCACAGCAGACTTGAATCACTGTCAGTGAGCGCAGGAAAAGGCCAAGGCAAAGGCTCTTTCATAATCATGGAGTATCTTGATTTTGGAGGGTCATACAGTCAGGCAGATCTTGGGCAGAGGCTAGCTGAAATGCACAAGGCAGAACCTGCGGTGAGTATGCTGACTGGTCATTGTAATCAGTCAGCATGCATGGCCTGCACCTGCTCTCCAGCTGCTCGTCTAGCGCACAGATACAGCAAGTGCCAGGTTACACTCCTGGCATACCTTATCAGGTCACCTGACACACCTGATAGGTTCACCTGGTAAACCTTATAAATTCTCCTGGTGTACCTCATTGGTTCACTGATCAGTCTTGCCTATCACATTTGCGCTGCCACAAAGCTAGTCTGCACCCTGCTTTGAACCACTATACTGCCCAACCACCAAAAACATTTTCTGCACTGGTTTGGGCCCTTATACTGCATGCACAACAATTTGCCAAATGGAAAAAACTATCAAAGCCAAGCCCATACTACTGTCTGTTTCCCATTTGGCTTTTGCTCTGTGCAGGATGAAACAGCAAAGAAGGGCATGTTTGGCTTCCCGATTGACAACACCATTGGAGGCACTTCACAACCCAATGGCTGGATGGACAACTGGATACATTTCTATAGAGAGCGCCGATTACAGCATCAGCTCAAGTTGACTAAAGATCCCAAGCTGCAGCACATGGGCAAGAAGCTGTGTGACAACCTGGAGCACTTCTTTCAGGGCGTAGATGTGAGCTTTCTGAGGCCATTGCAGCAACACTCTGCACATTTTGCATCCTTGCGATGCATACTTCAGATAAACTGGTCTGCATTGTTGCTGGCTGCCATGACAGATATCCATCACAGAGTCTGCAGCACTGCTTGAGATGTTGCAGCTTTACTTTGCCTGGAGTATTGGCTTCTGTCTGGTGCACCACAGAATGCACTCTTATCCTGTGCTGTATCGGCAACAAGTCAACAAGGCTGAGCCTGTGTGCTGCATAGCATTAGTGAAGAGTGAAGCGCACATCATACACGCACTACATGGATGCTGTCCAAGCCAGACGTGAATGCAATATGCAGGTCAAGCCCAGTGTATTGCATGGTGACCTCTGGAGTGGCAACATATCAGGTGTAGATGGAGAGCCATCCATTTTTGACCCAGCTGTCTACTATGGTCACTCAGAAGCAGACTTTGGCATGTCATGGTGTGCTGGTTTCAGTTCTGCCTTTTATGATGCCTATCACAGAGTGCTGCCAAAGGCGCCAGGTCAGTCTCTGGTCCTTTGCTCAAGAAACAAAGTTGATGTCTGTGGCAATCATGATGGGAGCCTCTTGAGGCGCCACATCAGCCTCTCAGCTTTTGTGTCCTTTGTCAGCAATGTGTTGTTAGGGTGCAGGGATTTGCCAAGACTCAAGTGCTTTTGCGTTGTATTGAACAATGCTTACCTGTGTATTCAGTGTTCAAGCTGGAAGTGTTTCCTGTATTTGGCTTGGCATTTGCTTGCAATGCTCACTCAGATCAGTCTGTGACACTGTTGTGTCCATTCCTGCAGGGTTTGAGGACAGGAAACAGCTGTACTTGTTGTATCACTACCTCAATCACTACAACCTTTTTGGTGGGGGGTACTACAGCTCTGCTGAAGGCATTCTGCGCAGCTTGACCAATAAGATATGACCAAAAGTGTACAGGGCTGTCTTGCTCCTGACTGTTGTGCGTGTCAGAAAAGCAGCTATGCTCAGCAACAGATGGCATGGAGTATACCTTGCAAGCTTGTTGAAGCGTAGTGCAAGGCTTACAAGGCTTACAATTGTGTGCGACCAGCATTGAGTGTATATAAAGAGCAGACTTCATTGGCTGTTGGCTGCTCATTGCAAGTGCTGCGACCTGGAGCTCTAACTGGACCCTCATGCAGACATGAGCAGAGGAGGGCCAATCACATCACATATAAAGTAAATGCAGGTCACGCTCGACCACGTGATTTTACATATGGACGAGATGTACAAGTTTCGAGCTGCTTATGCCATGCAAAGCAGAGATTTCACGTGGTTGTTTGAGAGAATACTCATTTCAGCCAATATGTCAGCAACACTGAATGTAAGACTCGGATGGCTACTGCCAAGGAGCTCTCAACTGTCAAATGATGCCTGAGAGAGTAACACATCCCAGCTAAACGCACAGCTCATCAAACACTCACGAGCAGATGCAGCTTGTGCCAGACCAACAGCATTGCTAGCTGATGATCTGTTGCATTGCATGTCATATGACTGCGCAACAATCACATGTTGTGCGAGGCTTGTCTGGCCCACTGAACCAGACACTGCTGTCATTGTAGACAACTTCCAAGCCCGCTCCTGTTCATCATCCCCATCCTCGTCAGCAGCAGTCCGTGCCTCGCTGCTATGGCAAGCCCTACTTGCCCTGCATCATATGGTTGAAGCAAACATGACTGCTGCTGCACAGCACATGCAGAGCATGCACATGTGAATGCATTCAAGTGAGCCATACCTTGCCCATGCCTGGCTGCTGCTTGATGAAAAAGGGATCTGGTCTTGACTGTTCACACTGGTCTTGAGAGCAGCTGCAGCTGCAACTGCTGCTGTTCCAGTGTGTATGGCTTTGCCCGCTGTTTCCAGACAAATTGAAAACTGCGCCTTGTGAGGTTGTGCAAAGTCTGGGAGGTTTCGAGCCAACAGGTATCCAGGCCCCTATGCAAATTGTTATACAAAGCTTTCAGCTGTGCTGAATTCCTCAGAGGCCTGCAGAAGCAGAAATTGGTATTCGGCACATGGATCATGGCTACCAGAGAAAGAGGTCACTTGGCCACAGTGTCTTTCAAATGCAATTGAGCACAAGCAGCTCAGTTGAAACTATTGTGCTACAGAAGAGACCCAGGGTAAGACCCGGGTTAAGACCCAGCTCATTTTACTGGGGTTGCTCAGCACACAGTATTTCACGGCTGTACAGACACATATGGCTGACACAGACGCAGACACATGTGGCTGTTGCTGCATCAAATCAGCACATGCAGAGTGGACATCATACTCTGTTGTTCTCACATTATTCCTGAGTCCGTCATGAGAAACAGCAAAGCAATCAAGATACTGTTCATGTGATACTGCCCTGATGACACGTTTGTATGACCACGAAGATCTTGAGAACACTTGGTGACGTATGCCTGGCAGCAGCACAAAGGCAGCACCAATGCCGGAGAAGGTGCACATTTTTCAGTGTCTGACAAGGCTGGGCCCGGCTTGTGAAGGAATGAACTTCCTCTAAGCTTTGAAACACCAAAGATGCCTGCATCGACATACGCACACATCACCAATCTTGTTCAAGAGCTGACACCGCAAGGGCAAGGGATTAGGGTTTAGGGTTTAGGGCAAGGTGGGACCTGTCCACCAGGCATCTGTAGTGCATGCCACAGCTGGTCAGCAACCTTATCAGAATCTCTTGTTTCCGATCCCAGAATGATCACCAGGACACTTGGCATGACTGCAATTGTTGCGTGCCACTGTCATCTTGTCACAAGGGTGTCTGGGTCTGACATCACGTCTGGGTCTCATATCATGGCATACCTTACTAGCCTCCAGTAGAGCTCAGCAAAAACGTGACTCAGCAGTCTGCCAGAGACTCCCAGGTGAACATCAGTTCAAATGCCAGCACAGCATGATGCAGGCAGCCACTCAATTAGCAGTGCTGCAACACTCAGGCTCAGCATTTGTGTGACGCTCACTGGCGTCGCTGTGCAAGGGCATATGTATGCAATGCAATGCAGGGGAGCGCACAGGGATATAGTAGGAGCGGAGCAGAATATTTACAAGGTGACACTGCAGTAATCTGCCTGTCAAGAATGGTAAAATGTTGTGTCAGGTCGGCTGAAATGCTCAGCCAGTTGTAGGTCTAGCTACAGACTGTACTTTCAAAAAACTCGAAGTTTCCAGATGAAATAATCGTATAATATGCTGCATGAGATGACTCTACAGATTGAATTCAGCTGCATAGCACATGGAGCCGAAGTTTCCAATCAGGTCAATAGGAGCTATTCAATCATTTGGGTCAATGCTACTGTCAAATGGCATGTGAACCTAAACCAACGCCTGTCTTTGAGGCTGACGCAGCTGTGTGCACGCAATTGCCCTATATGCACAACAATCTCAGGCCAGCCAACTGCTGCCTAACACATGGCTCACAACGTCAACAGCATGGTTTGCTTCAGTATCATGTCTGACCTTCCATACGAATCGTCAAGCAATCTGACATGCGAATATTCCATGGCTGCATTCGATTTGTGGCATCCATAAATATATGCTCGCAGCCAGACCTGCCTGCTGCAGATTCGGCTTGCAGCCTTTTGCAATTACCCTGCATCAGACTTGCCGCTCTCCAGCTGGTAGTCTTGCTTGTCTTAAATAGTGTTGCAGTTGCTTTGTTGGGCGCCTTGAAGGTTGCAATGCAATACCCTCAGCAGCATATTTGCATGCTGTTCGACATATCAGTTTATTGTACATCACTGTACATACATGTGTCTTGCAACATGTGCAAAGCTGGTCACACTTTGACCTGCTTTCTATACTATGTGCTCCTAACTGCAGGCTAGTGGTCGAATATCCACAAACATCAGAGTATGTTGCAGTTCATGCATGATATAACCCCTCCTGCGGCTGTAACGACTGTAGCTACTTGAATGCACACTGCAAAGCCAGACAGACACCATTAACACGGTTTCTTCTCCCTACACACTGCAGCCACTGGTCTTGTCATCCCAAACACCCACATGCTCATCTGTGTCTTCAGGAGTTACACGCATGACTTGCATTCTCCCTGGCAAATTGGGCAGGTAGCCTTCTGCTGCAGCCACTTGTCAAGGCAAGGCTTGTGGAACTGGTGGGTGCAATGCAGGCGGCGCAAGGTTGCGCCTGACACATAGTCCTCCAGACAGATGGGACACCTTCTGTCTCCTGTCTCTGTCAGACCTCCCAAAGGGACTGGAACAGTGGGAATGGCCTCTATCACATCCTTTGTCGCTCCTTCACAAACAGCAGAAGATCAGAGCGTAACAGGAATGACTGTGTGTTTTACTCATGGGAGAGGTACGGCCCAATCTGCTCCTGTCATATGGGAGTAACACCCGCTTAGCGTAACAGCAGTGATCTCCCTGCACGAACCGCTCACAGACTAGAACAGGTGACTGGCAGTTTACCCTTGCAATCACCAACTTACGTGACCATGCTACACACCCTGTGCACCTGTCAATTACAGCCCAAGATGATCAGCCACTAGGCACACACAGACAAGCACAAGCAGTCACCACATCAATTTTGTAAAAATGGATGCAACATGACATGAAATCTGCCAAGATTTGGACTATGCCCAGCCACATGGTGTATCATAGACCCTCAAAACAGCTTTGAAATGACACACACACACACACCACACACACCCACATAAGGGCAAAAGCTTTCAGACTCACCTTTCCGGTTCTCCACGGTGTCATCAAGAGCTAGCAGCGCCTCGTAGTCATCCTCGTTGAAGTCTCTGTCCGAGAACAGCAAGTGGGGTGGCAAGCGCCCACTAGACATGCCAGCAAAGGCAGCCCTCATGGCACTGAGGTGGCCTGCAATGTGGCGGGGTGGGTGGGGCATGCGGGCTCCAGGGACACCCCCGAGGGCATCCTCTCCTAACATGCCCATCATGGCCTCTGCAAGGGAGCCTGGACCCCACCCCCTGCGCCTTCCCCGCCCCTCTGACTGCCTGCACATCATGTACGGTGTGCAACTCTTGTAAGAGTGTGCAGCTTGATAGAGACTGCTCACATCATGCAGTATGTCTCAATGCCTAACAAGCCCTAATGGAACAGAGACCAAATGCAGCTCTGAGGACATTTTGGCAGTCCTGACAAGCGTGTTGCAATAGCAGGACAGCTTGCAAGGAGGGGAGACAAGGCATAACACATCACACAGAAACTTTATACCCAGGCATTTGTCCGACAGAGCAGAACCCAAGCAAGCCTACAGGTCTACATATGCTCATGAGTTTCCCTGCTCACCTTGGCCGAGGCATGTCCATGTCCGCAGCATTGCTGCGCCAGTTGTAATCAGCAGGGGGAGGGGGTAGGGGTGGGCCAGGGGGGCCATCCAAGCCGTCAAAGGCAGCTTCCAGGGCTTCCAGCTCCTCCATGCGCAGTCTCAATTCAGCCTCCTCAACAGCTCTGCGATGTACATAAAAATATCAGCTTGTTGCCAGCAGCAGTGTAAACCATGTACATGTACAGGACTTGCAATGCGCAAAGTCTTTGTGCAGAGTAGAGTGCACCTCCTGTTGCAGCATTGCATTTTGATGAGCACAGTACCAGACACACGTCTTGCACATTCAGGCAGCTTCAGCAATAAACATGCCCAGGGATAGCCATCACACCATGTATGATCAGACACCACATGTAGGAGAGATCGACTGTGCTGCTGAAGGCAGAAGGTCCCAACAATCACTTTCCCAAGCTCAAGTGTATGTGCAACCCACACCTGGCATTGAATGTAGCATCTCTGGCTTCCTGAAGCCGTCTCCTCTCAACAATGCGCTCAGCCAGCTCCTCATTGGTGGGCACCCGCCTGGACTGCCTTCCAGGGTAAGCAGGGCAAGGGGGAATCTCCAGAGCTGACTCCCTAGTCACCCGCCTGTGCATTGGCGCAGGTCTTGGCTCCTGTCTGTCCTGCTGTCTGTGGGGCTCATAGGGAGCAGTGCTTCTGGTGCTATGGTGATGCAGAGCTGTGTCGAAGGGCTCATATGGGCGGTGATGCTGCATA